>Ga0075434_100000035_pt1 | contig 61439 bp, 52 predicted proteins | sample RhiMethybrSRZTD3_FD_75298 | JGI IMG/M metagenome (GOLD analysis project Ga0075434, IMG submission 75298) | Populus rhizosphere microbial communities from Tennessee, USA - Rhizosphere MetaG P. TD hybrid SRZTD3 | ecosystem: Host-associated > Plants > Roots > Rhizosphere > Soil | place: USA...
CAAGTTGGAATTAAGCGGTTATACAAGATGATTCAGTCGGAAGAGGCCGTCGCGGCTGAATTCAATGGCCATGCAAGAGCGATTTGCTTGTACAACCGACTGCAGGGTCTCAAACGCCAGAAAAAGACTCTTGAGGATAAGCAAGGCTTCTTTTCTTGGGATGACGATTGCGACAAAGTTATCGCGGCGCTGGATGCGGAGATTAGCCGAGTCAGAGCAGAATTAGAAAAGGCCAAAAAGGACGCGGAGAAACAAAGATGAAGAAAGCCATCATTTACGCTCGTGTTTCCAGCAAGGATCAGGAACGCGAAGGATATTCCATTCCTGCACAATTGAAATTGCTGCGTGAATACGCGGCGCGCAATGAAATCCAGGTTGTTCGCGAATTTATAGATGTGGAAACCGCAAAAACAACGGGCAGAAAATGCTTTGGTGAAATGGTCCGTTTCTTCGAACAAAATGGCAATCCGCGTTGTGTAATCGTAGAGAAAACCGACCGGCTGTATCGCAACTTCCGTGATTGTGTCACTTTAGAAGACCTTGAAATCGAGATTCATCTGGCCAAGGAAGGCCAAGTGATTGAAAAGAACGCTCGCTCTCAGGCCAAACTTATTCACGGCATCCAAGTGGTGATTGCGCGAAATTACATCGACAATTTGCGCGAGGAGGTCCGGAAAGGAATGCGGGAAAAGGCAGAGCAAGGGATCTATCCGAGCCGCCCTCCGCTGGGATATCGAAACAACAAGATTGAACACACGATTGAGATTGATCCGCCGAACGTTCCCATCGCAAAACGTATTTTTGAGCTGTACGCGACCGGGAAGTTCTCTTTGGCCAATTTAAGGAATGCCATTCAAGCGGAATTCGGGAAAAAGTTGCAGAAAGGCTATTTGCATAAGCTCTTGCGAAACCCCTTTTATAACGGGTTCTTTTTGTGGGATGGGATGAAATACAGGGGGACACAACCGCTTTTCGTTGATCCCGCAGTTTTCCAACGAACACAAGGAGTTTTGAACAACTTTAATCGTCGCGCGCAACAGAAACATGAATTTGCTTTTGCGGGATTGCTTACCTGCGCTTTTGACAATTGTGCCGTAACTGCCGAAATCAAGAAAGCCAAATACGTCTGTTACCACTGCACCGGGTATCGGGGCAAATGCGATTTGCCCTACATGCGGGAAGAGGCATTGGGAGAACGTTTGGGCCAGATTCTGAAAAATATTCACATTCCCGACGGTATCTTGCAACAACTGCAAGACTCCGTGACACAGGATTCAAAACAAATGCAGCAAGAAACTGTGGCCCAGCGAACGAGGCTCGAGCAGCGCCTTTCGGCTATGCGGCGCAGAATGGAGCAGGCCTATCTCGACAAGCTGGACGGCAAGATTTCTGAAGGGTTCTGGGCCACAAAGAATGCCGAGTGGCAGGAAGAGGCGAATGGCATTGTACTGGCGCTAGGGGCCTTGCAAACTGCAAATCCGGACCGATTGCTCACGGCCAGTCGGATTTTAGAACTCGCCAACAAAGCCTATTCTCTATACGTTAGGCAGAATTCGCGGGAACAGGGCAAATTGCTCAGACTCGTGCTTTCGAACTGCGCCACAGACGGCGTAAATCTTTGCCCGAGCTACAGAAAGCCGTTCGACTTGATTTTCGAGAGGGCAAAAACAGAGGAATGGCGCGCCCGGAGAGATTCGAACTCCCGACCTATTGCTCCGGAGGCAATCGCTCTATCCAGCTGAGCTACGGGCGCGCGTTGAATTAGTTTACAACCGGAAGTTTTGCCACAGCAATTCAGGGGATTAGGTACCTGCCGCATCTGTCGAACCAAACGAGGTCGCTGGTCGTATTCGGGGGAACGAAGCTTCGAGAAAAGCTGCGAGATCCGACAAAGGTGCTGCCGACCCTCTCACCAGCGGCCGCGGCCACCGCCACGTCCACCACGTTCTCTACCTCCGCCGGTACGCTCTGGTCGAGGCCGCGCCTCGTTGACGTTCAATTTGCGGCCGCCTATTTGGCTACCATTCAGCGCGGCAATAGCCTTTTCTCCGTCTTCAGCGTTAGTCATCTCCACGAAGCCAAATCCTCGGGAGCGGCCAGTGTCGCGATCCGTCATAATGCTGACCCGGTCCACTTGCCCATACGCCTGAAAAAGCTGACGCAGCTCTTCTTCCGACGTATTGAAATCGAGATTTCCAACAAAGATGTTCTTCAAGCGAATGCCTCTAATTGAGCTATCTGAGAGTGGCTGACTTCGGCGGAAGAGAGCGAGGCTGGTTGGCCGTTTCTTGAAAGCCGGAGTTGGCGAACAGTCAAATGCGCCAAAAGTATAGCAGGGTATTGCAAATTCGCCAGTGTGGAGGGCAGGTGGTCAGCATTCGTCTACTTTCCAATACCCTGTGCGCTCGTATCCCAGCTGCAGCAGGCGGTTCTTGGGGTCGTGCCGCTTGCCACAGTTGGGGCATTTCAGATAGCCAGTCCAGGCGGTGCCCTGCCGGTCGTAGTTTTCAGAGACAACAAATGTAGTGCCGCAACTGCAGGGCACGAGGAACATTTTCAGGCGGTTGCTTTTTGGAAGTGCCGGCACAACCGGAGTATATGTCAGACCGCTGGTTAGTGAGTTTCCTCTAAAGCCAGAGTCGCACTCTTCTTGCGTTTATTAGCCTGCAGGATCTTTTTTCGCAATCGAAGCGACTTCGGGGTGACCTCCACGAATTCATCGTCGGTGATGAATTCAATTGCCTGCTCAAGATTTAATTGCCGGAAGGGGACCAAGCGAATCGCCTCATCGGAGGTTGAGGCGCGCATATTCGTAAGCTTCTTCTCCCGCACGACGTTGACATCGAGATCGTTGTCCTTGGCGTTCTCGCCGATGATCATTCCTTCGTAAACCTCAATCCCTGGTCCGACGAAGAGCTCGCCGCGCTCCTGCAGGTTGTATAGTGCGTAAGCCGTCGAGGTTCCGGGGCGATCAGCGACCAGGGCTCCCGTCGGCCGATGGGGAATTTCGCCCTGCCATTCGATATATCCATCAAAAAGTGAGTTCATTACGATCGTGCCGCGCGTGTCCGTAAGCAATTGGCTGCGCAATCCGATCAGGCCCCGGCTAGGGACACGGAAGTCGATGCGCACGCGCCCATAGCCATGGTTGTGCATATTGCACACTTCACTTTTGCGTGCCCCGAGCTGTTCCATTACCACACCAACGAATTCCTCCGGGATATCGACAGTCAGTTTCTCCACCGGTTCCATCACCCTGCCATCGATTTTCTTCGTAACGATGTCAGGTTTGCCGACCATGAGTTCATAGCCTTCACGCCGCATCATCTCGATAAGGATTGAAAGTTGCAGCTCGCCGCGTCCCATGACTTTGAATGAATCGGTGCTCTCGGTTTCTTCGATTCGAAGCGAAACATTGGTGAGCAGCTCTTTTTCCAGGCGCTCATGTAGATGTCGCGAGGTCACATAGGAGCCTTCACGCCCAGAGAACGGCGAAGTGTTTACCGTGAACTGCATGGCGATGGTAGGTTCGTCAATTGTGATCGCCGGCAGAGGAGCAGGATTCTCGGCATTCGTGATCGTCTCACCAATGGTGATGCCTTCCACACCGGCGATTGCCACGATGTCCCCAAGCTCCGTCTGCGTGATGTCATGCCGCTTCAATCCAGAAAACGAGAATAGTTTTGTGATCTTCGTAGTTTGCAACGAACCATTCAACTTTGCGATCCCCACTTCTTCGCCGAGGCGCAGGGTTCCGTTGAACACGCGAGCTATGGCAAGCCTTCCCAGATATTCACTGTAATCCAGATTGGCCACCAGAATCTGAAGGCAATCGCCGGCATCGCCTTGGGGCGCTGGAATAGTGCTGACGATCGCGTCGAAGAGCGGTTGTAGATCTTGTCCTGTGTTATCCATGTGCCTAGATGCCGTACCCGCTTTGGCGTTCGTGCACAGCACGGGAAACTCGAGTTGCTCCTCCTTGGCATCAAGATCAATGAAGAGATCATAGATTTCATTCAGCACTTCCTGCGGTCGCGCATCCGAGCGGTCGATTTTGTTAATAACCACAATGGGCGGAAGCCCGGCGTCGAGCGCTTTGCTAAGCACATAACGAGTTTGCGGCAGGGGACCTTCGCTGGCATCGACCAGCAGCATCACTCCATCAACCATCTTGAGTGCGCGTTCTACCTCGCCTCCGAAATCGCTGTGGCCGGGGGTATCCACAATATTGATCTTCACACCCTCATAAAACACGGCAGTATTCTTCGCCAAAATCGTGATTCCACGCTCGCGTTCCAATTCGTTCGAATCCATAACGCGTTCCATCACGGCTTCATTGGCGCGGAACGTTCCACTTTGTTTGAGCATTGCGTCGACCAAGGTGGTCTTGCCGTGGTCCACGTGCGCAATGATGGCGATGTTCCGGATACTGAAACTCAAATGGCAACTCTCTTTTGGAAGTCCGCGCGGCTCTAATCACTTTACTATGCCAAAGGCTGCGGCACAGGCAGAATCGCGCTAAAGCAAAGGTCGGCAGGATTCAAACCGCTAATGCGACAGTTTTCGCGGGTAATGGGCGTCCCGCCAGCCGGCTCTCGGCTTCTTTCACAGCTCGCCGGGCGGCGGTAATCGCTGCCCCAGTGCTTGAGACCGGGCCTTCAGAGTCTGTATTCGCAAAGAAAACGCGGTCCATGGGCGCCCTGGCGAGAGGTTGTACTTGGGTAAAAAGCCTGGGAGTGGACATATAAAGAGGATGACCGCGCCGATAGATGTGGACCTCAATCGGGTCCACATTTGAGCCTGCAAAAAGCTTCTGGAAATCACGCAGCACATCCACAGCTACTCCGCGCGCACCCTCCTCCGTAAGAAGCAGGCCGCGTTCTTCCTGGCGCAAAGGGGTATAGCAGCTCAGTACGTTGTACTTCTGTTTGTAGCTAGGCTGATTTCGAATCACCCAATCGGCCGAAATGAAATCAGTAAATCGATTGCCGGGGCACCAGGTGTCGTATCCTTTATTAAAGACGGGACTATCAAAGATGAGATTCACCACGGGGTAAGGGATGTAGTGGATCTGCTGCATGGCCTCGCTCTGTTTTCTCGGCAAGCTCTGGACGATTCGCCGGGTGATGAACTTTGGCGTGGCCATGACCACGGTTTTCGCTGCGACGGTCTTGAGTTCTGCTCCTTGCATGTACGTAACCAGCACGTTCTGCTTTTCCGGAACAACGGCAACGGTTGTAGCTCCCAGCTGCATGCGTTGGGAGAAATGCGGTTCTATGATCTCCGCGATCTTCTTCGTGATAGCACCCAAGCCTCCGGGCCATGTGTAGCGGTCATCCTTGCGCTTCTCTCCGGAGATATATTGCAGCTCAAAAATTCCAATCGCGGATGCAGTTTCCTCCGTCGCGGCTCCCCAATTGGAGGGTCCATAGGTGTCCCACCATTGTTTGATTTCCTGGGGATAGCCTTTAAAGAAATTTGAAAAAGGAACGGCAAAGAGTTCCTGGCTTCGCCGGGGAGCATTGATTGCCAAAATCTCTCGCTTGAATTTTTTGAAAGCATCGCGAACCGGGGCGGGATAGGGCAATTTGTCCAGGCCTTCGCCCCAGGTATCCGGAATGAACTCGCCTTGAATGATGGTTCCGTCCCAGGAATCGACAATCAGGGGCTCGAGGCCGATCTCTTGAGCGAAAGCGAAGCTTGGCTCACTCTTGTCCAGAAATGCCGATCCGGTACCGTAAGTGCTTCCTTGAAACTCCATCAGGTACGCGTTGCCGCCCCAGTGCGGCTCTTTTTCCAGCAGGAGAAAATCGCGTTGGCGGAGCAGATAAGCTACGGTCAATCCGCTCACGCCGCCGCCGACAATCACGACATCGTGATGCGCCGAAGCCGGCGGCCGGGAGAAAGCCTTTTCATCGCGAACCTGGTGACAAATACGGTTCTCTTCCCCATCCACTGTTGGCTTGGTGCTGGTTTGTTCGGCGAGAAGCGAAACGTCGACAGGACAGCCCGCGGCAATGGAACCTGCGACCACAAATTTGATGAAGTCTCTTCGATTACTAGTCATAAGTTAACCCGTCACCGCAGCTGCTTCCGCGAGCTCGGTTCCGATCCCCGCCTTGCCTTCAGCCGCCACACGAAGGCGATACCACACGACAATCGTCAGGAGCGAGAACACAAAAATGATCGTGGAAATTGCGTTGATTTCGGGGGTGATTCCGCGGCGGAGGCGTCCCCAGATTTCCAGTGGCAGTGTGTTGTCACGTCCGATCAGGAAGAAGCTGACAGCAATCTCGTCCAGCGAAAGAGTAAAGATCAGCAAGCCCGCGCCAATAATGGATAGTCGCAGATTCGGAATCGTCACCCTCCAGAACGTCTGCCAATAGTTTGCGCCCAGATCGAGTGAAGCCTCTTCCTGCGCGCGATCCAGCTTTTGCAGTCCGGCAAAAACCTCCGCCGTGGCCACCGAAATTAGCGCTGTCCCGTGACCAAGAATGATGGTCGCGAGACTGAGTTTCACGTCTACCTGGCGGAAGAACATGAGAAGGGAAAGTCCGGTGATGATGCCGGGCAAGATCAGAGGAAGCAGCACCAGCCTGCGAAACAGAGCTTTGCCGGGAAAACGAGAACGGTCTAAAGCCAGCGCCGCCGGAACACCTATTCCCAATGAAATGAGCACGGCCGCGAATGCGACCAAAATACTGTTTACAACAGATGTCCAGATCGGGCCGTCGGCAAACAATTCGCGATACCAATTCAGGGTCAGGTCGCGCGGCGGGAATCCACCTACACCCGAACCGTTGAACGAGTACACGATCAGCGTCACGATGGGCAGATAAAGAAAGGCAAATACTGCCAGCGAATGCCACGGCAGCCACCGCGAACGATCCCATCCGCGTTCGGAGCTCATTGGTAGGCCCACTTTCTTTCCAGTGTTTCAGAAAGGAAGAGAAGTCCTACCACAAGCAGCAACATGCAGAAGGAAATTGCGGCCCCCAGCGGCCAGTTGTAGGCGGCGCCGAATAAGCTGACCACGATGTTGGAGATCATGATTCCGCTCGGCCCGCCCAGCAGCAGCGGTGCGAGAAAGTCCCCTAGGCTGAGAACGAAGGCGAAGGTTGCGCCTGCCAGCACTCCCGGAATGGACAGGGGGAAAATCACCCGCCAAAACGTCTGCCTGGGAGAAGCGCCCAGATCGTGGGAGGCTTCAACGAGATTGCGCGGGATATGTTCCAACGAGGCATAGATCGGCAGAAACGTGAATGGAGTGTAGATGTGCGTCAACGTGAGCACGACCGCAAACGGACTGTAGAGTAAAAAGCTCAAGGGATGGTTGGTCAAGTGCACGTATTGCAACAACGTATTGAGCACGCCGTCGCTGCCTAGAATCGTTTTCCACGCGTAGGCCCGGACCAGATAACTGACCCACAGCGGAATGATCACCAGCTGATAAAAGAGCTCCTTTCTTTTTCCTGCATGGAACGAGAGATAGTACGCAAGTGGATAACCGAGCACAAGAGACAGGATCATTACACGCGCGGCAATCCCCATGGAACGGAACAGGGTTTGCAGGTAAACGCCGACGCGAAAAAGTTCGCGGTAATTATTCACATTCCAGGAGTGGACAATCGCTTGTTCAGGAGAGACCAACCAGAAGCTATAACAGAAGAGAATGGCGTAGGGAACCAGCAGGAAAGCCGTGACCCACAATACCGGAGGAAGCGTAATCGCGGCGCGGTACGAGCGAGAGAACATTTTAGGTTTCCTCTCGCGATTCCCGCACTGGCACAGCATCTCCGGCTGCGAATTCGAGTTCCATTTCGCCACTCCAGTTTCCCTGGCTGGAGGTCCTCACGGTGAGCAGGAGGCCGTCGGCGCCCTCGACCTGCAAGAGTTCCGTGGCGCCATGGAATGCCAGGTGCTGGATCTTGGCGCGCAAGCGCACCATGCCCTGAGCCGGCGCGCCAACCACTGGGCGGATGTTTTCTGGGCGCAGCGAGAAAAGCCCCAGCCCATCACGCAATCCAGTGCGCCAGGAGAGCGAGTTGCACCGCGCTATCCCGTTTTTTACTTCGCCACGCAGCAGATTCGTATGCCCGATGAATTGCGCGCAGTACGCGGTAGCTGGAAGGTTGTAGATTTCACGTGGCGAAGCAACCTGCTCCAATTCCCCCATGCGCAGCAGGGCAATGCGATCCGACATCACCATGGCCTCTTCTTGGTCGTGAGTCACAAAAACGAAGGAGATCCCCACCTCCCGTTGAAGAGATTTCAACTCGATCTGCATCTGGCGGCGAAGGTTTGCGTCGAGCGCCGAGAGCGGCTCATCCAGCAGCAGCAGTCGCGGACGATTCACCAGCGCCCGCGCCAGCGCCACCCGCTGTTGCTGGCCTCCGCTTATCTGAGCCGGCTTGGAAGTGGCAAACGCCTGCATCTTCACCATGGCCAAAGCTTGCTCCACCCGCGAGCCAATTTCCGCCTTGGGCACCTTCCTAACGCTTAATCCGTAGCCGATGTTGTCCTTTACGCTCAAATGCGGGAATAAGGCGTAGTTCTGAAACACCGTATTCACGCGCCGGCGGAACGGCGGCAGCAGATCGATCCTTTCGCCCGCCATTACGATCTCGCCAGAGTCAGCCGTTTCGAATCCAGCAATGATGCGCAGCAGAGTGGTCTTCCCCGAACCGCTTTCGCCGAGGATGGTGAGAAACTCGCCTTCCGCGACTTCGAGTGAGATACGGCGAAGCACAGAATTCTTCCCAAAGGATTTCGAAACCTCAGCGATAGAGAGCAGAGATCCGGCTTTAGCCTGTGCGGATTCCGCGCTCACGGATTGGGTGATGGTTCCCATCTATCCGAAACACCGCGGGCGAGCGCCCGCGCTACACACTCACTGTGCCGCTTTCACTTCATTCCAGATCTCGTTGTATTTGGCGCGGCGGGGCACATTCTGCCAGAAATAAATGTGCTTCTGGTAATTGTCCACGTCATCCAGATGCAAGCTCTTCACGCCGTCGCCGGTCATGAACTGCGCCGCTTGCGGGTTCGCCGGCGTGTAGCCAGTCACATCCGTCACTTTCTTCTGCGTTCCGGCGTTTACCATGTACTCCAAAAACTTGTAAGCCAGATCTTTATTTTCGCTTCCAGCCGTGATCATCAGGTGGTCAATCCATCCCGTCGTATTCTCCTTCGGGATCACCTCCCCGACAGGAAATTTGACCTTGCGCAGCTGGTTGGTGATGAGCGGCCAGCCCATTGCTGCTACTATTTCGTGATTCTGAAAAAGTTCGGTTAGCTCGCCGCCCTGGAACCACATCTTGCGAATATTGGGTTTCAGCTCCAGTAGCTTCCTTTTTACGGCGGCCAGTTGCTCGTCGCTCAGGTTATAGAGCTGGCCTGGGTCCGGCTTGTCAAAACCCAGAACCTGCGCCGCCATGTAGACCGTCGAGAGATCGTCCCAGACCGAAATCTTGCCCTGTAATTTCGGATCCCAGAGAATGGCCCAGCTCTCGGGCGGTTTGGGAAACGCTCTCGTGTCATAGACGATTGGGTTTGGTCCCCACATGAATGGCACGCCATACACCTTGCCGTTCACACGCGCGAGGGGAAGGGAAGTGAGCTGAGGCGAGAGTTGGTTGTAAGTGGGAATTCGTGAAAGATCGAGCGGCGCAGCCAATCCCCCGGCTGCGATGGAAGTGGCAACATCACTCGAGGGCGAGATCACATCGTAATTGCCGGCGCTCCCGCCACGCAGCTTGGCGACCAGTTCGTCGCTGTTTCCCATGTAAGAAGCCGAAACTTTGCAGTGCTCCTGCTCCTCGAAGCTGTGCACAAAAGAAGGATCAGCATATCCTTCCCAGACCAGCAGGTTGAGCGTGGCGGACTGGTTGCAGGAACTGAGCAGCAGACTGGCAACAACTGGCCATAGCAAAACCCGCCGACGCATCAGTGAGTCCCCCTGACGTTGGCGGAAGACCAATTCGCATTTCTGTAGGCCACTTTGCCGCCGACCATGGTCAGCAGCACTTTGGTTTTAGCGATTTGCATTGCATCGATCTTGAACAGGTCTTGTGAGAGCACGATCAGGTCGGCGAGTTTGCCGGGCTCAATTGATCCCTCTGTCTTCTCCCGGCGGCCGGCAAACGCTGCGCCCAGGGTATACGCCTTGATAGTGTCCTCGAGAGTGATTCGCTCATTAAAAACAAAACCACCCGCGGGCGTGCCTTCTCTCGTCTTACGCGTCAGCGCGTTCTGCATTCCCTCCCACGGATTCAGTGTCACCACCGGCCAGTCGCTGCCGAACGCCAAGCGGCCGCCACTCGCCTCAATGCTGTGCCACACCCAGGCGCGTTGCGCGCGCTCCGGACCCACGTTGCGCGCCCAAATATCCAGCGTGTCCTCGTCGGGATACGCATGCAGCGGCTGAAAGCTGGCAATCACGCCGAGCTTGCCGAAACGGGGAATATCTTCGGCCGTGATTGTCTCGATGTGTTCGATTCGAGGCCGCTCGTCACTTGTACGGTTCCGATGCGCGGCTTCCTCGTAAGCATCGAGTGCGGTTCGAACTGCCCGATCACCGATAGCATGCGTAAAAATCTGCAAGCCACGGCGATCAAGCTCCGCAATCGCGTCCTTATACTTGGCCGGTTCCCAGAACAGTTTTCCGATCTGCGTGGGATCATCGCTGTAGGGCGCGAGCATGGCCGCGGTGTGCGCCTCAACCACGCCATCGAGCATCGTCTTGACCGCGCCCCCGGAGATCCACTCATTGTTATAGGTCTGGCGAGCCTTTTCGATCTTGTCGATCGCCTGCGGCGTCAATTCCGGCGGATCCAGAAAATACGCGATATAGAAACGAAGCGTCAGCTCGCCCCGACGGCGTAATTCATCGTAATAATCAAGCCATTCGAAATCCTGACCAGCGCTGTGGACGCGTGTCAGTCCTGCCTTGTTCGCTTCATGAATACCCAGCCGCAAAGCTGCGAGCCGCTGTGCGCGAGTCGGCTTCGGCATCATCTTTGCGACGAGATCACCGGCCGACTCTTTCAGAGCGCCCGTAGCTTCTCCCTTCTCGTCACGAACAATTTTCCCGTTCGGCGGATCAGCCGTATCATGACTAATTCCCGCCATGCTCAATGCTTTGCTGTTTGCCCACGAGGTGTGACCATCGAAAGCCACTAAATAGACAGGACGATCTGCAACAACTTCGTCGAGAACCTTCTTGTCCGGCAGCCCGGATGGCTTGAAAGTGGGATAAGCCCAACCCATGCCTGTGATCCAGGCTGCGCGAGGATGGGACGTCGCGTAGGCCTTGACCCGCGTCTGGATTTCGGCGACCGATTTCGCGCCGTTGAGATCCACCTGCGTCAATCCAAGCGATCCATCCATAAAGTGAATGTGGCAATCCACAAACCCCGGCAGCACCAAACGTTCAGCGGCGTTGATGGTCTTAGTGTTAGGGCCCCGATACGCAGCAACGTCGTGCGCCGATCCGACCGCAAGAATTTTGTCGCCGGAAATTGCAACCGCCTCCGCCCATGGCTGCAGCGGATTCAGGGTATACACGCGCGCGTTCACGATGATCGTGTTGGCTGAAATGGCAGCTTGTGCTGAGAGCGCGGCAAGACAAGAACAAACAAGCAACGCGAAATATCGGGCGCGCACGCAGGAAATGGTAGCCAGAACCTTTCTCCTTGAACCGCGCTAGAACGTCGGCGGAGTATTTACCCACAGCACCCACGTCTCTTTACTTCCCGGATTGCGCCAGCGATGAGGGGTTGCGCTCTCGAAGTAAAAGCTGTCGCCGGGCTTCAGCCGGTATTGTTCATCGTGCAGGGCGATCTGTAGCTCGCCGCGTAGAACGTGTAGGAATTCCTCACCTTCGTGCGTGTAGGACTCACCGCTTCCGGCCTGCGGTGCGATGCGGAACAGGTGCGGTTCCATCACCGTATTTCCCCACGCCAATAACTCCATGCGAACGCCAGGGCCGGCTTCCAGAACTTTCCGCCTGGCTGGTCGCACAAGCCGGCTATTGGACTCCGCAGGGTCGAAGAAATCAAGAATGTTGGTTTTGTAAAAGCGTGCGAGCTTGCGCAACGTGCCCACCGACGCAGTCATGTGGGAACGTTCCAACGCGCTTAGGAAACCGGCTGAGATGCCAACCGCGCGCGCGACATCGGTTAGCGAAAGCTTGCGCTGCGTACGCAGTTGCCGCAGTCGAATCCCTATAGCGCTTGCGCCTCCCGGCCCGTCATTATTGGAGCGTACCAGCCCGTCCCGCTTAAGCATCTGGACAATCGCGGGCGCATTCAAGCCACGCACTCGCCGAAGAAAACGTGCGCGCTTGAGAAGTTTGATGTCGTCCGGTTCGTACAGCCGGTACTTGCTGGCTGTGCGCCGCGGGCGTGTGAGGCCCAGGCTTTCCCACGAGCGAATCACGGAGGGTGAAACGCCCACCAGACGGGCTACATCTCCGATTTTCAGGTAAGGTTTAGACTCTTCGGACTTCATCCGAAACCGCACTCCGTGCCATGTACACAGCGAGCTGAGAGCTGAAACTATTTTTTGCTTGACAGTGTACGGCGGGTTCTCTAACCTTGCGCGATTATAGCAAGGTTTGCCTTGTACGCAAGCCTTCCCGTTTCCCAAAAATTCGGCAGCGTTTTCATCCACGAACTGGAGGGGCCCCCATGCATCCGTCTTCGTCGCAGCGCGCTTTCGCCGCAACTATACTGGCCTGGCTGGCGATTACGGTCTCGCCGGTTTTCGCCCAAAGCACCGGCGGCAGAATCCTGGGCCGGGTGGCGGATCCCACTGGTGCTGTGCTGGCCGGTGTAACCGTGCGTTTACTCAATCCAGGAACCGGCGTTGTTCGCGATACCAATACGAATTCGAGCGGCGACTATACCTTTGTCGAGGTCGCGCCGGGAACCTACCTGGTCGAATTTGAGCAGACCGGCTTTAAGAAAGTCGTACAGAAGGATGTAACAGTTAATGTCAACCAGGTCGTCACGTTGAATTCTGTCCTGCAACTCGGCCAAGCCAAGGAAGTGGTAGAAGTCTCCTCTGAAGCGCCGCTCGTGGATACAACAAGCACCCAGCTCGGTACTGTAGTGAATGATCGTGCCATCGTGCAGCTGCCTCTAAATGAACGCAACACCTATCAGTTCCTCTCGCTGCAGCCCGGCGTTTCTTCACAGGTGGGCGCCGACCTTTACTACGGCGGGGACAATGTGGGCAGCGTTTCGGTGAACGGCGGTCGCGGCCGAGCTAACAACTTCAGCGTGAACGGGGGCGATGCCAACGACCTGTTCGTCAACCTCCCCACGGTCCAGCCCACGCCCGACAGCGTGGAAGAGTTTCGTATTCTCACTAACACTTTCGATGCCGAATATGGACGCAACTCCGGTTCGGTCGTGAACCTGATCACAAAATCGGGGACCAACCGCTGGCACGGGAATGTCTACGACTTCTTGCGCAATAAGGTATTGAACGCTCGCGGATACTTTGACACCAGTAAGCCAGCCTTCGTCATGAATCAGTTTGGAGGAACACTGGGCGGCCCGATTAAGAAAGACAAGACCTTCTTTTTCGCCTCTTATGAAGGGCTCCGCCGTAGTGAGGGGAAATCAGGCGATGTGGTGGCCGTGCCCGATGCACTCGAGCGCGTCGGCAACTTTTCGGGCGGGTCCGCTTTCACCGGAGTGATCGTCGATCAGGGTGTCGCCGACGTGTTGAATTCCAGGGGGCCGACTCACACCGAGTGCGCGGCCGATATCGCCGCCGCGGGTGGCGCGACGCCTGTTGCAGGCGTCGCTTATTCGGACGTCTTCCCAGGCAACATCATTCCTCTTTCCTGTCAAGATCCTGTGGCCGTTGACCTGCTGCGCTTCGTCCCTCAAGCCAATACCGCCAATGGCTTTTTCCAGGCGGTGCTAACCGGACATGACCGCTCCGATCAAACCACCTTCCGCTTTGATCATCACATCAACGATAAGCAGCAATTCACTGGCTACTACTACTTTACTGACCAGTTTACCCTCAATCCGTTTAATAACTTCCAAGCGGCGGGCGCCAATGTACCCGGTTTCGGTTCGACCGTGAAACAACGCTTCCAGCAATGGAACCTGAGCCACACTTGGACGCTCAGTAACAGCGTGGTCAACGAGGCTCGCTTCACTTACATGCGTGAGGCGCAAGGAACCTTTCAGCATTCGATACACACCAACAACGTCACCGATTCCTGTGAGTCCTCGGCTGCAAAGCCGTTCTGTTTCACTGGCGCGTCGGACGCTGCTGCGATTAACAATCCGGCCAACAATCCTCTGGCCGGTACTCCCTTCAGCAACAAAATTGGAATCACTCCCGGCCTTGGTCCAACCCGCGAGGGTGTGCCCGACGTAAGCATCTCGGGTGGGTTTACCATCGGCAACAATTTCGAGGGTGAGATACCGCAAGTCGGAAACTCCTTCCAATGGGCGGACAATATCACCAAAGTGAAGGGTAGTCACACCTTGAAGTTTGGCGCAGATGTGCGCCGTATGCGTTTCGATCAGCACCTGTTCTTTGAAGTCAGCGGGTATTACAACTATTTCGGCGGCGGAACAAACGACCCGGGTTTTTCTGACTTATACCCTAATTACCTCCTTGGGCTGCCGGACGTTTACCAGCAAGGCGCCGCTAACACGGAGAATGTTCGCACTACCGGCGTGTACCTCTTCGGACAGGATAGCTGGAAAATCCGACCCAACCTGACGCTCAACTATGGCCTGAGATGGGAACTGAATACGCCTTTGACTGACATCGGGAAACGGGTACAGACCTTCAGGCCGGGGCAGATCACGAGTGTCTATCCTTGCAAGAACACCGCTTATGACCAGGCCCTTGGAGTGTCAGATTGCCAGAGTATTTTCCCCACCGGCATTGTCTTTCCAGGCGACAAAGGAGTACCCGCAGGCCTGACCCAAACCTACTACAAAGCCTTTGCTCCACGCATCGGGATCGCCTGGAGCCCGGGTTCCTCAGGAAAAACCAGTATCCGTGCTGGCTGGGGCTTGTTTTACAACCCGATTGAGCAGTTGGTTCTGGAGCAGTTCAGTGCCGAACCTCCCTTCGGCGGTAGTGTTTTCCTCGTCGAGACTATGTTCAATTCGCCCTTTTACCCGCAATCCGGCGGCTTTGCTTATCCCAATCCGTTCAACGGCATTCAGGATCCGCCTCGAGGCCAAGCCGTGGATTGGGCGGCGTTCCGTCCGGCGCTGTTGTTCGGTGAATTCCAGCCCCACATGCGCAGCCAGTATTCGAGCCAGTACAACCTCACTATCCAACGGGAACTGGCCAAAGACCTCGTACTTCAGGTTGGCTACGTCGGTTCCCAGGCACACCGTTTGTTAGCCACCACCGACTTGAATCGTGCGACTCCACAGACTTGTCTGGATATCAACGCCATTGCGGCTGCAGATCCTTCGGGCAATTCCGTTTTGTCCTTCGACACACCGGGGGCGACCTGCAACCAGTTTGCGGAGGATAATCAGTTCCAGGTCACGGTTCCGAATGGCTTTAATTTCCATCTGCCAAACGGTCAGACTCTGCAAGGCACCGGGCAAACGATCTTCTTCACAGGCATTCGCCCTTACTCGTCTCCTAACTGCCAACTCGACGGCACGAACTGCCCGGCGGATCAGACTGAAGTGTTTTCCAACATCTTTGCCCAGGACACGATTGCCAACTCCAGCTACAACTCCTTTCAGGCCAACCTGGAAAAGAGGTTTTCGCATGGCCTGCAATTGCAGGCGGCCTATACCTTCAGCAAGTCAATCGATCTAGCGTCTAGTTTTGAAGACATTCTGAACCCGTTCGATCACACCCGTACGCGCAGTCTTTCTCTGTTCGATACGCGCCATCGCTTCGTCCTGAGCTATGAGTATGAATTACCCATTCCCAAGGCTTCTGGGATTATCGGTAAGATCATCAACGGCTGGGCGATTTCCGGAATCACCCAGTTTCAAGCAGGGTTCCCGATTCACTTGGTATCGGACGACGACAACGAACTGACCAGCAGCATTGACTTCTCATCGGCGGGTGTCCCGGACCAGATCGCGCCATTCCGCAAACTCGATCCGCGCAAGAACGCTAACAATTACGGTTTCGACCAGAATAGTTTCACCTCCAACGCATCGGATGATTCCCAGCCTGCCTGTTCCGCGGGCGCTGTGTTCAATTGTTTTCAGCCATCCTTGTTCGGTCGATATGGAACCGCACCCCGTTCGATTTGCTGTGGATCCGGCCTGAATAACTGGGACATGTCGATCCAGAAGAGTACCCCCTTCAGCGAGAGAATGCGGATGGAATTCCGCTGGGACATTTTCAACCTTGCTAACCACACTCGTTTCTTCAATCCCGACGGCAATGTCACTGATGGATCTGATTTTGGGCGAGTGAAACGCGTCGGAGATCCGCGCTTGATGCAAGTCGCTGTGAAGCTGTATTTCTAGATGTCCTCGACCGGGCGTAGCCCGGGACCCTAATGGCCGCACAGGCGCGGCTTGAGCATTTTGGAGACCCCGATGTATCCCGCTCTACAGAAAGAACTCGATACTTTTCAGCGACGCACGCCGAAGTCCGCTGCAGCACACAAAAAGAATCTCAAGCGCATTCCCTTGGGCGTTGCCAGCAATTACCGCGCTTACGATCCGTATCCGATTTTCGTTGCAGAGGCCCAGGGCAGCCGCTTCCGCGATCTCGACGGCAACGACTACGTGGACCACAATCTCTGCTTCGGCGCGCTGATGGCCGGGCATTGCCATCCTGCGGTTATGAAGGCCGTTGAACAGCGTCTCTCTACCGGCACGATGTTCGGCATGCCGCACAACATGGAATGGGAGCTGGCGGAAGAAGTTTGTAGCCGCTTTCCGGTTGAAATGGTCCGCTTCGGCTCATCGGGCACAGAAGCCACCATGCACGCCGTCCGTCTGGCGCGTGCGGCCACCGGCCGCGACAAGATTGTGAAGTTCGAGGGCGCATACCACGGGCTGCACGATTCGGCTCTGGTAAGTGTGAAGCCCCATGCTCCGGACTTCGGCGACATGAATAATCCCACCCCGGTTCCGGGCGGGCTGGGGGTGCCGAAGGCATCTGTTGCCAATGTGCTGATCGCAACCTTCAATGATCTGTCTACCGTGGAACGGAAGTTCCGCGAGAATTCCGGCGAGATTGCCGCGATCATTCTCGAACCTATTTTGATGAATGTGGGTCTCTGCCTGCCGCAGCCTGGATTCCTCGAAGGCTTGCGCGAAATTGCCACCAAGAAGGGCGCGCTGCTCATCTTCGACGAAGTGAAAACCGGCGCCAAACTCGGCTGGGGTGGCGCTTCGGAATACTACGGTGTGACGCCTGACATGATCTGCCTGGCGAAGTCGATTGGCGGCGGATTCCCGCTGGCCGCCTTCGGAACACTCCGCTCAGTGATGGATCTTATTTCCCAGCACAAGGTGTTCCACGGTGGCACGTACAACACGAACCCGGTTTCGATGGCCGCAGGCTTAGCCACATTCCGCCATGTCCTTACTCGCGACAACTACACGTACGTGGCGAAGCTCAGCAAGAAGCTGGTGGACGGTTATCGCAAGACTGTCGACAAAGCAGGACTACAGGCCTACGTAGCCGAAGCAGGGGCCAACGGAGCGCTGATGCTCTATTCCCAGGAGATTCGGAATTATCGCGACTGGCTCACGGTCGATACCGACCTCTGGCGGCATTACTGGTTCGCCATGGTAAATCGCGGCGTAATGCCCCAGCCCTACTGGTGGGATGAGCAATGGACTATTTCGGTTCAGCACACGGAGGCAGACATTGACAAACACTTGTCAGCTTTTGAGGATGTAGCGCCTGCCCTGGCGGCAGCACAGCAAGAGCGGCTCGCTGTGCCGGTACACGGATAAGAGTCGGGAAATGTCAGAACAGGGCCAGCCCAGCTCTCCTAACCTGAAGCGCGTTCTGGGCCGATGGGATCTGGTTCTGCTGTTTGTGGTGGCGGTTTTTAACCTCAACGTCGTGCCGAGCATCGCGGCCAACGGCGGGGTTACTTTGTGGCTGTGGATCATCTCTCTGTTCTTGTTTTTTGGGCCCCAGGGAATCGCTGTGATCGAATTATCTCATCGCTATCCAGGCGAGGGCGGCGTATATCTTTGGGCTAAGGAAGCATTCGGCGATTTTCACGGCTTCCTCTCCGGTTGGTGTTACTGGACCAACAACATGCTTTACGTACCAACCGTGATGCTTTATTTTGTCGGCGTTTCGGTGTTCGTGCTTGGCCCAACCCAGCAGTCGCTCGCTGATAACAAAACATTTGCCCTGTTTGCTTCGTTGGCACTACTGAGCGTGCTCGTCGTTCTGAATATCGTCGGTCTCGGCATTGGGAAGTGGATTAACAACCTTGGTGGTATCGGTACCGGCATCGCTGCCGCCACGCTGATCGGTTTGGGGATTGTGATCTGGTTGCGCTTCGGCACAACCGTGTCCGTAGCCGACTTTCGTATCCCCGCCAACCCGCGTTTTGTACTCAATGCTTTCGGAGTCATGTGTTTTGGTTTGGTCGGGCTTGAGCTCGCTTCCGTGATGGGCGATGAGATCCAGGATCCCGCGCGAATTTTGCCCGGCGCGGTCACCTGGGGGGGGATCATCTCCGGCACACTTTATGTGGGCGTTACACTCACGCTGCTGGTAGCTATTGGGAAGAATGAAATCAGCGTGCTGCAGGGGATCGTTCAAGCAGTGAGCCATATGGCAGAGCGGATCGGAGCGGCCTGGATCGTGGCACCGTTTGCTCTGATGTTGAGCGTCTCGATTGCTGGCATCGGGTCGGCGTGGCTGGCCGGCTCCGCGCGAATCCCGTTTGTGGCGGGACTGGATTCCTACATGCCATCCTGGTTGGGGCAGATTCACCCACGTTTCGCAACGCCGTATGCCGCCTTGATTGTGCACGCCACGGTTTCGCTTATGTTGGTGGTTTTGAACTTCGGAGTTGCCGGCGTGCAGGAGACCTTCCAGAAACTGCTTTCGCTCGCCGTAGTACTGCAGCTCATTCCCTTTCTGTACATGTTCGCGGCTTTGCTGAAATTCAGTACCAGCGAAACGATTGTGCAGGGCAGGTATGGGAAGCGAACCCTGTTTGCCGCTGGCCTAAGTGGTCTTTTGACCACCATTTTAGGGATCGCGCTTGTGTTTTTCCCGGCACAGCAGATTACATCACTGATTTCATACGAAGCCTGGATGTTTGGTGGAACCGCATTTTTCATCGGCCTGGCGGCATTTTTCTTTTTTGTCTACGGGCGTCGCAAGGCCCGGCAAGCTGTTGCCCTTGCGACGACTGTACGCTTGGATTAGCAAGAACCATGGAGGGGCAGCCGCCCTCGGCTGTCCAGGCGAGCGCAGCTCGCCAGTCCTGAGCAGGAGGTCACATGCCTGGTGGAGTGAAAACTGAAGTCCGCACTTATCAGATGTACATCAATGGCGAGTTGGTGGACAGTAAATCGGGTAAGACGTTCCCCGTCCACGACCCGGCCAGCGAGGAAGTAATGGCACAGGTTCCCGATGCCCACGCCGAGGACGTAAATCGGGCTGTCATGGCGGCAAAGGCCGCCTTCGAGGACGGTCCCTGGGCCTCAACGACCGCGCCAGAACGCGGCCGGGTGCTCTTTCGGCTGGCGGAAAAGGTCCGCCAAAACTCCGCCGCATTAGCCGAACTCGAAGCCCGCAATTGCGGAAAGCCCATCGTCGAAGCCGAATTCGACATCAACGATGTGGCCACCTGTTTTGAGTATTACGGGGGCCTGGCTACCAAGATTCTGGGATACGTAAATCCCGTGCCCGACAATGCCATGAGCCTCTCCTTGAAAGAGCCTGTCGGCGTTGCGGGACTGATTATTCCCTGGAATTATCCGTTGTTGATGGCGGCATGGAAACTAGCCCCGGCCCTTGCTGCCGGTTGTACTTGCATCTTGAAACCAGCAGAACAAACTCCACTGACCGCACTAGAGATGTCCAACTGGCTCGCCGATGTGGGCCTACCCCCGGGCGTGGTCAACATCGTTACCGGATTCGGCGAAAGCTGTGGCGCCCCTCTGGTGCAGCATCCGGAGGTAAACAAAATCGCCTTTACTGGCAGTGGCGCTGTCGGCAAAGCCATTGTCAAGATGGCTGCAGATAGCGTCAAGCGGGTAACGCTTGAACTCGGGGGCAAGTCACCGAACATCTTCTTCGCCGACGCGGACTTTGAAGCTGCAATCGACGGCGCTCTCTTCGGAGTTTTCATCAACCAGGGCGAGGTCTGTTCCGCCGGCAGCCGCATTCTGGTGCAAAAGCCGATCTACAAGAAATTCGTCGACGCCATGAGCGAGAAGGCGAAGCACATCAAACTCGGCCCGCCGCTCGAACGCGAGACCAAGATGGGCCCGCTGGTCAGCAAAGAGCAATACGAACGGGTCCGTTCTTATCAAGACATCGGCAAAAAGGAAGCCAAGCTCGCTATCGGCGGTGGCCGTGCGGAAAAATTCAGCAAAGGCTATTACGTCGAACCAACGATCTTTTATGACGTGGACAATTCCTCCCACATCGCTCGGGAAGAAATCTTTGGTCCTGTGGCCGCCGTGATTCCATTTGACGATGAGAAAGACGCTGTGAAAATTGCGAATGACTCACCCTACGGCCTCGCCGCAGCAGTCTGGACGCGCGATATCTTTAAAGCATTCCGCGCCGTAAAAGCATTGCGAGCCGGCATCGTGTGGGTCAACCATATGCAGCCCACGTACGTTGAAGCGCCCTGGGGCGGCTACAAGCAGTCTGGCTTCGGTCGCGAGCTTGGGCCATGGGGTATCGAAGAGTACCTCGAGACCAAGCAGGTACACATCAATTTGAACGAGGCGCCGATCGGCTGGTACTGAGAAAACTGAGAACTGCGATCTGAGAACTGGATTTAACGACTCCCGACTTCTGACCGTAGAGCTGATGGGAACCATTCAACTCAGAACCGAGATTCCGGGACCAAAGTCCAGAGCGCTTGCGACCCGTCGCGAGGCTGCCGTTCCCCGCGGCCTTTCCCATGGCACCCCCATCTACGTCGCCAAAGCCGAAGATGCCTGGCTCGAAGACGTTGACGGCAACCGCTACATCGATTTCGCCGGTGGCATTGGCTGCCTCAACGTCGGTCACCGCCGCCAACCGGTGCTCGCGGCGATCCGCAATCAACTCGATCGCTTTCTCCACACCTGCGTGCAGGTAACGCCGTACGAAGGCTACATCGCGCTGGCAGAGCGACTGAACCAGGTCACGCCGGGAAATTTCCCCAAGAAAACTCTATTCGTGAACACCGGCGCCGAGGCGGTCGAGAATGCAGTGAAAATCGCCCGTGCTCACACGGGGCGCCCGGGAATCATCGTCTTTGAAGACGCCTTTCACGGGCGCACGATGATGACCCTGGCCCTCACCAGCAAGACGCATCCCTACAAGGCGGGTTTCGCGCCCTTTCCCGGTGATGTCTACCGGATCCCTTACGCCTACTGCTATCGCTGCTCCTACTCGCTCACATATCCGGCGTGCCAACTCTATTGCGCGCGCCACCTGGAGGACACCTTCAAGCGAGTCGTCGCCTCCGAAGATGTTGCCGCAGTCATCGCCGAGCCGGTACTGGGAGAAGGCGGATTTGTTGTTCCGCCGAAAGATTACTTCCAGACTCTGATCGAGATCTGCCACAGGAACAACGTGCTGTTCATCGCGGACGAAATCCAGAGCGGATTCGGCCGCACCGGAACGCTTTTCGCCAGCGAGTATTTCGGCATCGAGCCGGACATTATTGTCACTGCAAAATCCCTGGGTGGCGGTCTACCTCTTGCCGCTATTACCGGTCGTTCCGAAATCATGGATGCTCCCGGCCCCGGGGGCCTCGGCGGCACATTCGCGGGAAACCCAGTGTCCTGCGCTGCCGCTTCGGCGGTGTTGGACATCTTCGAGAAGGAGAACCTGCTAGATCGTGCGAAGGAACGGGGAGAGCAATTCCAGTGTCGGGCACGAGAATGGAAGAATCGCTGGCCCTTGATCGGCGATATTCGCGGCTTGGGCGGAATGCAGGCGATCGAACTCATTCGCTCGTTCGAGAACCGCGAGCCTGCAGCCGAGGAAACGAAGCAGGTCATCCGGTATTGCTACGAGCACGGCTTGATTGCCCTTTCTGCCGGATCGTATTCCAATGTTGTGCGCGTGCTTGTGCCATTAGTCATCACTGACGAACAGATGGACGAGGCGCTGGATGTGCTGGAGTTAGCGCTGAAGACGACGTCCGAAACCAAGATGCGAGTGGCCCAGCCATTCTGAGTGAACCAGCCTTCCGAATACGACAAGTTTCCTGTCATACGCGTACAGTCGCCGCCCAAAGCTTGGCCGGGCTGGCATTCCATTCTTGAGCAGATCCGGGCTCTGATCTCGCGCGGAGCGCGACGATTAGCCGTTGAATGTTATCCCGGAGTTTTCGAGGAGCGAATCTCACAAACTCTAAGCAAAGCCCTGTTGCCGGCTCAAACAATCCGGGTCAGAGACGCGTATAAGCCTCCACGCGCAATCGAATCGATGACCTCGCGTGAACTCACAGACGATCCCGTGTTCGGCAGAATCAGCGCCCTCGTTATCCAGGATTTCGCCGATCCGGCTCGAATCGAGTCACTGCGCCAGCAACTGAGTGGCAATCCGGACAAGCTGACTCTCGTGATTGGCACTGGAACTTCGTTGGTTGAGCCAAATCCAGACGTCTTGATTTACGCTGATCTGCCGCGCTGGGAAATTCAGCAGAGGCAAAGAAGAAATGAAATCAGTAATCTGGGACTGGACAATCAGCATGAATCCCCTGGTCTGAAATATAAGAGGGGCTATTTTCTCGACTGGCGCGTTGCCGACCGCATCAAGAAAGAGATGCTCGGCAAGCTCGATTTTCTGCTCGACACCACCGATCCCCAGATTCCAAAATTAGTCAGCGGCGATGCATTCTGTGCGGCCCTGCAGCATACTGTTACTCGTCCGTTCCGTGTGGTTCCATTCTTCGACCCCGGTCCGTGGGGAGGGCAGTGGATGCGGGAAGTCTGTGGCCTGGATGCGGCAGCTCCAAACTACGCATGGTGCTTCGATTGCGTTGCCGAAGAAAACTCTCTGCGTTTCGGCTTCGGAGATGTCGTGCTTGAGGTCCCCGCGATCGATCTTGTCTTTCAGCACCCTCGTGAACTTCTGGGCGACGCCGTACACGCGCACTTTGGCGCGGAGTTTCCTATCCGCTTCGATTTCCTGGACACCATGGACGGCGGAAATTTGTCCCTGCAGGTTCATCCCTTGACCCAATACATCCAGGAAAGGTTCGGCATTCCTTACACTCAGGATGAAAGTTACTATCTTCTAGATGCCGCGCCCGACGCCTCTGTTTACCTGGGTCTCAAATCAAATATAGATCGGAAGCAGATGGAAACCGAACTTCGCCAGGCTCAGGATGGAGGCGTCTGGTTCGATGCCGAGCAATATGTCAACAAGTGGCCCGCGAGCAAACATGATCATTTTCTCATCCCAGCCGGAACGATTCATTGCTCAGGCCGCAACAGCATGGTTCTCGAGATCAGCGCCACTCCCTACATTTTTACTTTCAAGCTGTGGGATTGGGGCAGGCCTGGCTTGGATGGCAAGCCTCGCCCAATTCATCTCGATCATGGCCTGGCTAATATGCAGTGGGGACGAGACACGCATTGGGTCAAGGAGAACCTCATCAATCGCATCTGTCCGGTCGCTCACGGTGAAGGCTGGGCGGAGGAAAAGACAGGTTTACACCCTCTCGAGTTTATTGAAACGAGGAGACACTGGTTCGATAGCCCGGTTATTCACGACAATCAGGGCAGCGTGCACGTGCTGAATCTGGTCGAAGGAGATGCCGGAGTCATCGACAGTCCAGATGATTTGTTTGAGCCGTTTACGGTTCACTATGCCGAAACCTTCATTGTCCCGGCAGCAGTAGAGAAATACCGCGTGCGGCCCCTGCAATCCAAGAAGAAATGCGCCACCATCCGCGCCTCTGTGAGGACAGGCGGTTGAACTTCAATCCCGGATTCGACATCACGCCCACCTCCGAGCCGCTCGGCTTCGAATACGGCAAAACCTGCTTCGGCCCGCAGCCCGAGCTTCGTCCGCTTGATTCGATTCGTCCGAGCCTTCGCGATCCCAAAGCCGGCGGACCTGATCCCGTTTACGCCATCGCGATGGACGTCGGCAAGCAGGCACACCGGCAGGAACTGCAGCACCGCATGCTCCTCTTCGGCTGTGTCACCTATGCCAAGGGTCGGATAGGAGATGAAGTAGTTCGGAGCCAGGGGCACATCCACAAAATTTCTTCACACAGTGGTTGGGCAGCTCCAGAGATTTACGAAATCTGGGAGGGGAAGGCGTTTATCTACATGCAGGAGTTTGCCGCGGATGCTCCGGGACGCAGCTTTGCTATCGAAGCAGGTACGGGCGATATCGTGGTGATCCCGCCCGGATGGGCACATACCAGCATGAGCGCTGACCCCGGCGAACACCTGACGTTCGGGGCGCTATGCGATCGTGAATACGGATTCATGTACGACGAGGTTCGCCGCAGACACGGACTCGCCTGGTACGCGCTAGTCGACTCGCACGGGCGAATTTCTTGGGAGCCCAATCCGAGCTATCACAAGAGTTCGCTAGTCGTGCGCAAGACTCGTGACTATCGAGGTTTCGGCCTCGAGCCCGGCATACCGCTCTACTCACAGTTCGAAAAAAATCCTGGCGCACTACAGTGGGTGTCTAAACCCGCGCTGGTTGCCAACCTTTGGAATGGGTTCGCGCCATGAGGCAGCGGAAATGACTGTGGTTCTAAAGTACCAAAGTACCCTTTCAGTATGACCGCCGCTTGTGCGACGCTGAACGCAAGACGATTCATTCGTCTCGACGCCAAAAGCTCACACAGAAGCAACACGAGTTCGTCATGAAAAGATTCTGGGTCTTTTCCCTCGTCCTGCTCGTCGGCTGTGCAGAAAAGAAGAAAGCGGCAGCGCCGACTCCGCCGCCACCGCCAGCGCCGGTGATCCGTAGCCAAATGCCGCCAGCCAATGCGGAGGTTCTCGAACACTGTGTGGTAACGAAAGAGGAGAACGCAAATACCGTATCGTGCCTCTGCCTGCCAGCCACCACAAAGATCGATTCGAAAACCGGGCACATGGTCATCGTCTGCAAAAAGATGCCTGCAGCCAGATAAGCGAAATTTCCTGCATCCGCTCCAATTTCAAAGCACTTACAGTAGAATTCGCAACTGCTAATACCGTCTATTAAGGAAGCTTCTTTTTGACGGGAGGCACCGTGCACTGGACACAGGCATACGATCCGTTTGGCCACTGGTGGCTTTCAACCCTCTTTTCAGCCCTGCCCATCATCGTCCTCTTCGGATTGCTGGCAGGTTTGAAAGTTAAGCCACACTGGTGCGCGATGTCCGGTGCCGCAACCGCCATGATTGTGGCCACACTGGTTTTCAGGATGCCACTGATTCTCGCCGCCGCGAGCTTCGGGTACGGCGTTGCCTTTGGCCTGTTGAAGATTGCGTGGATCGTTCTGGCCGCGGTCTATCTCTACGACATTTCGGTCGAGACCAAGCAATTCGAAATCATGAAGGAGTCGGTTGCTGGAATCACTCCCGACCGCCGCCTCCAGGTGCTACTCGTAGCCTTCTGCTTTGGAGCATTCATTGAGGGTGCGGCGGGCTTCGGCGCTCCGGTAGCCATCGCCGGTGCATTCATGATCGGGCTTGGCTTTAAGCCCTTTCACGCGGCAGCGCTGAACTTGATCGCGAACACGGCCCCGGTCGCCTGGGGCGCAATCGGCACGCCGGTCCATACTCTGGCGGCAGTTACGGCGCTGTCCGAGTCCGATCTCAGCGCCATGATTGGCCGCATCCTTCCTCTCACCGCTGTAATTGTGCCCTTCTGGCTGGTGAAGACGATGGCGAGCTGGAAAGATACGTTTGAAGTATTGCCGGCGATCTTAGTGGTCGGGATTTCGTTCGCTCTCACACAATTCTTCTGGTCGAACCACGTTGACAGCAATCTCGTCGACATAACCGCAGGCGTAGTTTCCATCGTGGTGACAGTAGTTTTTCTTCGCTTCTGGAAGCCGAAAAAAGTCTGGCGCTTCGACTATGAAGAACGTGCCGCGCAACTTCCTCCGCCCGCAATCAAGATGAGCGATGATGTAGGCGGAGAATGGGCCGCAAGGGATTTTGATGGCGCCCTCAAAGTTCGGTCGTATTCCACGGCTCAAATCCTCAAAGCCTGGATGCCGTTTGCAACTCTCTCCATATTCGTTCTGGTTTGGGGGCTGCCGACAGTAAAGTTGGCTATTAATCAGGCCACAACACCGGCATTCAAGGTCACGCTCTTTGATGGAAAACCCAGGCCCGGGCCGCCGGGATGGGATGTTCCTTACCTGAACAATGCGGTGTACCGCTCAGCCCCTGTGGCGGCTAAACCAGCTCCCGAAGCGGCGCGATACGATTTCAACTGGCTCTCCGCCACTGGAACAGGATGCTTTCTGGCCGCCATCGTGGCTGGCCTGCTGCTGGGCCTCACTCCGTTCCGGCTGCTGAAAATCTTCTGGCGTACGCTGTTACGAATGCGCTTGGCGATGCTCGCTATCTCCTTCATGCTCGGCTTGGGCTATGTGACACGCTACTCCGGCTTGGACGCTGTACTCGGCCTTGCCTTCACCCGCACAGGCTGGCTCTATCCTTTCTTTGGCACGTTCCTGGGCTGGATGGGAGTCGCTCTCACGGGCAGCGACACTTCTTCTAATGCGCTTTTTGGCAGTCTTCAGCGGATCACCTCTCAGCAGCTCGGCATCGATCCAATGCTGATGTGCGCTGCCAATAGCGCTGGAGGCGTCATGGGTAAAATGGTCGACGCCCAGTCCATCACCATCGCGACAGCAGCGACGGAGCAGGTGGGCAATGAAGGCATCATCTTTCGCTTTGTAGTATGGCACTCCGTGGCATTGGGCGCCATCGTCGGAATCATCGTGATGCTTTACGCTTATGTCTTCCGGTCCGCCGTGCCCCACGGATTGATGTTTGTGAAGTGAGATTCAAAATCACCCAGAAAAGTTGGAATCCTACTCTCCCATCTCAATCTCGACTTCACGATGCCACTCGGAGTCTACGCGTGAGTGAAGCAATCGAGCGCACCGGTTCCAGCGAAGGATCGCATCGTCATTTCCCTCAGGACGGATCTTCTCCGCTGCTTCATACTGGCGCATCGCCTCTTCCAGCAGCACCGTTACTGTATGCGGTGGACGTGTCGCCCGAAGCTGTGCTTTTGCGCGCCGTTCCTGCAACAGGCCGGTGTAGTAAAGACGCTCATAAGCATCGCCAAGCTGCTGGAAGGCATTCTCCGCGTCGGTATAGCGGTCGGAAGCGTCTCCCGTGAACTGGTCGGTCACAGCCAGACCCAGCACACGCAGCGCGAGCTGATGGCCTGGCTGCGTGGCAAGCACATCCTGGCATATAGATTCAGCTTCCTCCGGCTCATTCAAAAAGCGATAAACCTCTGCTTTGGAAAGGGCCGCCTCCACACCTTCCGGCGAAATAGACTTTAGCTTGAATTCCATACGACGCACCTACTTTTCAGCAGTCTTGGCCGTGCCCTTGATCTTCCGCACCAGGCGAAGCACCGGATCGTAGAACTCATCAACCACGCGTTCTTTCAGGGGAATGATGGCGTTGTCGGTGATGCGGATCTCTTCCGGACAGACCTCGGTACAGCATTTGGTGATATTGCAGAATCCAATCCCAAGCTCGTTCTTGAGGAGGGCGGCGCGCGAAAGTCCGTCGATTGGATGCATCTCCAGCCCCGCAACCCGGACAAAAAAGCGTGGCCCGCCGAACTGCTCATGTTTGTCGTGCTCGCGCAACACGTGGCAGACGTTCTGGCATAAGAAACATTCGATACACTTGCGGAATTCCTGCACGCGGTCGATGTCTTCTTGACGGATCTTCCAATCCGCCCCTGCCCGGGGCTGAAACGCGGGAATGCTCTTGTTCACCCGATAGTTCCACGAAACATCGGTGACCAGATCCTTGATCACCGGAAATGACTTCATTGGGAGAATGGTGATTGGCTTGTCCTGAGGCAGGGCATCCATGCGTGTCTTGCAAGTCAGTCGCGGTCGTCCGTTCACCTCCGCCGAGCACGATCCGCACCTGCCCGCTTTGCAGTTCCAACGCACCGCCAAATCGGGCGCTTGATGTTGTTGCACGTAGTGCAGCGCATCCAGCACCACCATTCCCGGAGCCACGGGCACCTGGTAGTCTGCAGTCCCGCCATCCTCGCGTGTACCGCGGAAAATCCGTAAGACCACGTCTGCCATGTTATGCTCCGGCTTTCTTGCCTTCCGTCAAAATCGTCTGCAACTCGGTTGGCATTTCAGCAATCGGCTGTTGTCTCAAACTCATCTCCTCCCCTCGCCGCACGATAAGGTTGTTCTGCTTGCCCCAGTTCGGATCGAGGTTCGGATAGTCCAAACGGCTGTGCGCGCCTCTGCTTTCACGCCGAGCCAGGGCGCTTCGCGTCACGGCCTCAGCCACTGTCATCATTGATTTCAAGTCAGCGCACAGATGCCAACCGGGGTTGAACATCCGCGTGCCGTCCATCTTCAGCTGCTGGGTACGTTTCTGTAGTTGCACGATGTGGCCCAAAGCAGCCTCGAGGTCCTGCTCAGTACGGAAGATGCCGACCAGGATTTGCATGGTCTGTTGCAGGTCGCCATGCACTGTATAGGGGCTCTCTCCCGTCTGGCGCTCGAACGGCGCGAGCATTTCGCGCTCCCCTTCTTCGATCTGTGTTGAATCGATCGAAGGCGGGCTTTGTCGTTTTGCATATTGAGCGGCAGCAAGCCCTGCCCGCCGGCCGAACACCAACAAGTCAGATAAGGAATTCCCGCCCAGACGGTTCGCGCCGTGTAACCCCGCGGCAGCTTCTCCTGCGGCAAACAAGCCTGAGACCGAAGATGCTCCCGTCTCTGCCTCTACCCGCACGCCGCCCATCATGTAATGGCAGGTGGGACCGACCTCCATCGGTGCCTTGGTGATATCGACATCGGCCAATTCCAGAAACTGGTGATACATGCTCGGCAGCTTGCGCTTGACGTATTCTGCCGGCTGGTGCGAAATATCCAGGAAAGCGCCACCGTGCTCCGTTCCGCGTCCTTCACGCACTTCGGTATAAATCGCGCGCGCCACCACGTCGCGCGTGGAAAGCTCCATCCGTGCGGCATCGTACTTCTCCATGAAGCGCTCGCCCAAGCGATTGCGGAGAATTCCGCCTTCGCCGCGCACTGCTTCCGTCACCAGTAGCCCCTGCACACCGGGTGGCCAGACCATGCCGGTGGGATGGAACTGAACAAACTCCATGTCCATAAGCTCAGCACCGGCTTCGTAAGCGAGAGCCATTCCGTCCCCGGTGTATTCCCAGGAGTTGGATGTAATCGGCCAGGCTTTGCCGATTCCGCCCGTCGCCAGCACCACGGACTTTGCCTTGAAAACAACAAAGCGGCCATTCTCTCGCCAGTAACCGAAAGCGCCGGCGATGCGGTCGCCGTCTTTCAGTAGGCGGGTGACCGTGCACTCCATGTACACATCAAAGCCCATCTGCACGCCACGATCCTGCAGAGTGCGGATCATCTCCAGGCCGGTTCGATCGCCGACATGACATAGTCGCCTATAAGTGTGGCCTCCAAACGCACGCTGCAGGATACGGCCATCTTCAGTGCGGTCGAAAAGCGCCCCCCATTGTTCCAGTTCGTACACGCGCTCGCTTGCTTCCTGGGCGTGAATCTGGGCCATACGCCAGTTATTCAGGAATTTTTCACCCTGCATTGTGTCGCGGAAGTGGGTACGCCAATCGTCGGCGGAATCTACGTTCGCCATGGCGGCGGCGATTCCGCCTTCTGCCATCACGGTGTGCGCCTTACCCAGAAGCGACTTGCAGACCACTCCGACACTCACGTCCTGCGAGAGAGCTTCGATGGCCGCACGAAGCCCCGCGCCCCCGGCGCCGATGATGAGCACATCATGTTCGTGAGTCTCGTATTTGCCATTCATAGGAGTCGCAGATCCCTAATGGCGCCCGTCGAAAGCAAACGCACGTAGAAATCCGCAAATCCCACGGAAAATAGGCTTAACCAGGCGAAGAGCATGTGACGTTCGTTCAGAAAACTTAATCCCTGCCACGTGGAAAACCGCGAGCGCCCGAAGTTGACGCAGGAGAAGCAGTCAAGTTTGCCTCCCAAGAGGTGTCGCAGGGAGTGACAGGACAAGAAGTAGAGTGAGAGAAGTGTCACATTCACCAGCAAGACGACGGTGCCCACACCTACCCCAAATCCGCTCGCAAAGAAAAAAGCACGAACGGCGTCATGCCAAAGAAAGATCAGGAAGATTAACGCGAGATAAAGAAAATACCTGTGCACATTTTGGAGGATGAAGGGAAAGCGTGTCTCCCCCCAATAATTACGTCCTCGTTCAGCCACGCCGCAAGCAGGCGGATCCAGAAAGAACGCGCGATAGTAAGCCTTGCGATAGTAGTAGCAGGTTGCGCGGAAGCCCAACGGCCCGCCCAAAATCAGCAGCGCCGGAGAATAGGGCCAGTAATGGTGGTGTGTGTCAATCAACGGCGAATAAAACGGCGAGAGATAAGGCGTCGCCATGAAATAAGCGCCTTCAAATGCCCGGTAAGTCGCGTACACGCTGAATCCCCCGAGTCCCAGGACGATCGGCACAACTTGCGTCCACCATGAACCGGCACGCGTTGCTTCGTAGGCCGCCGTTTGCGAGGCAGAGGCCATGAACACCTCCGTTCATGCAACAGTCCAGAACGCATCCTGGCGCCCTAGACCTTGGGACGGCATTATAGTGCGCGGATGAAGGTACGTGTCGAATCAAACGCTCTGGCTAGATGAAGATTAGTCCGGGAAAGCCGGACTCGCGGCGCCTGTCTAGAGGTACAGATATTGCGCATGCTTGCGGGCAGCAGAATTAGCCAGGCCATTGGCCTCACTATTAAATTCCCGCGCCAGATGAGATATGGAGAAATCAAACCCGCGAGCCAGTTTTCGGCAAGTCCAATGCAGCGAATACAAGCGTGGACTGCGGCAAATGTACTCGCCGGTCATCTGCTTCACCATCACTTCAGAGTCGGAATAGACGTGAAGAACGGTTGCTTTCAGCGTCATGGCGCACTGCAAGGCTTCAAGCAGCGCAACATATTCGGCTACGTTGTTATCCTGGCGGCCAATCCACTTGGCAATTCGAAGTTTGCCGCCGTCGGGACCCTCGATGATCACCCCAATGCCTGCCGGCCCTGGATTTCCCAGAGAGCCGCCATCGACGTAGGCCACGAGAGCTGACATCTGTTTAGAGAACCATGCACCGAAGAAATCCCGCTCGTCAAGTGTTTGCTTGATTCTCGGTGACCTTTGCAAATGGTGTGGAGGAGTTGTGGAAAACGAAGCCGCATGACCTGTAATCTTAAGTGTCATCATGAATTACGAGTTAGATGCTTGAAACCCTATAAAATTTTGCTTTGCACCGAAAAGCGGCGTTGACATTAATTCACAAAACATTTACCTTGCGTGGCGTCGACGATCGAAAGGGTTGGTTCAAATAAAATTAACCAATCCGAAGTAGGTTGGGTGATAGGTTCGGCAGGGCAACTTGCCGAGCAGCCAGACCCGAAAAAACCGACTGACTCTGCGAGGAGCAGTTGGGGTTTGGAACCGCGAAAGCGGTGATCACATCAGGGGCCGTGACGGTGCATGCCTCCACGCGGCGAGTTCCCTCGCAGGAGCGAGCTGCTAGAGCATAACCAATGTCATGGCCTTTTAATTTTTGTGCCTCTTCGGTCGAGTTCATCGCTAGCATCTTTCCGCTGTAACCCTGTTATCCCCGCAAGATGAAAGGGCTGCTCCCACCGCTCTTGCCAGCCAGTAACTGGCCGGCGGAAAATAAATCCTTGGCAAGTCTGCTGACCATCGGACATTCCACACGCCACTTCAGTGAACTGATAGAAGTCCTGCGGGCCCACTCGGTTCAGGTTCTCGCCGACATCCGCTCGTTTCCCAGGTCACGCCGGCTACCGCATTTCAATCGGGAGGCGTTGCAGCAAAGCCTGCCGAATGAAGGCATTCGCTACCTCTGGCTCAAATCTCTGGGAGGGCGGCGGACCAAGATTTGCCAGAACTCACCCAATAGGGCCCTGCGGAACGAGAGTTTTCGCAACTACGCCGATCATATGATGACCGAGGAGTTCCGGCGTGGAATTACTGAACTGCTGGCTCTTGCTGGGGAAGTTCGCACCGCTTACATGTGCGCGGAACGGGTTTATTTCCGGTGCCATCGCATGCTCGTGTCAGATTGGCTGGTAACGCATGGCCATGAAGTGAGCCACATTGACAGTACCGCCCCGTGCCAGGCTCATCAGCTTACGCCTGAAGCGCGCCTTGTGGACGGGCAGTTGCTGTATCGTGGGGATCTGCTGCTCTGAAATTCGCTTCTCTATAACATCAGCCATGATCGTTGGCACTGGCATTGATATCGCCGAAGTTCCGAGGATCGCCGAAGCTGTCAAACGCCACGGCGAGCGCTTTCTGCGCCGAGTATTCACCGATGGGGAGATCAGCTATTGCGATTCCAAAGCGAATCGCATTGAGCGTTATGCCGCGCGTTTCGCCGCCAAGGAAGCGGCCATGAAAGCGCTAGGCACTGGCTGGAACCATGGCGTGCGCTGGAGAGATGTTGAAGTCTGCCGCGCATCCGGAGGGCGGCCCACGATCATTTTTCATGGCGTAGCAGCCCAGATCGCAACCAGGCTGAAAGCAAAGCATGTGGCGCTTTCACTTTCTCACACAAGTGAACAGGCGATCGCACAGGTAATCCTCGAAGACTGAATCCAGCCGTTGCCAAAAGCGGGTTCTGCTAGACTGGCGCATTCCTTGCGCTTGCATGAGCAAAGCTACCGCTTCTGAAATTGCCTGTAACTCAGAACGCATTGCGATACCGACACTGGTTGCCGGCCTCGCGCTGAGCAGCTTTTCCGCGCTACTCCTTGAGCTGTCTCTAACCCGCCTCTTTTCTGTGGTGCTCTTCTACCACTTTGCCTTTCTCGCGATCTCGGTCGCATTGCTTGGTTTGGGGGCCGGAGGAGTATGCGCTTACCTGGCAAGGAACACTTTCCGTCGGTTCACCTTGCGTCGGCTCGTTTTCTTGCTTTGCTTTCTCAACGCGGTGCTCATTCCGATGGTCTTGCTGGTTGTCCTGCGTGTGCCAGTATCTCTGGACCTGTCGCAAGAGAATTTTCTGCGGTTCTCAGCGATGTACATGGCTTCTGCTGTGCCCTTCTTCTTCACGGGATTGGAATTCTCGGTCATTTTTGCCAGGCAATCCAAGCACATTCCGCAGCTCTATGGGGCGGACCTCAGCGGGGGAGCGCTTGCCTGTCTGGGAGTGGTCCCGCTGCTGAACTGGCTCGGCGGGCCGAACACCATCCTGGTTGCCGCTCTGGCAGCCGCCACAGCAGGTCTCATCTGGTCAGGCCTCGGGCGCCCCATCCAAGCCCGACTTTGGCTTGGGTGGGGATTTTCCGCGGTACTGCAGAAGCTGGCGGCTGGTTTGATTGCGGCCTTGTTGATCCTCATCACGGTAAATCACAACGGAAGACTTTTTGACGTCGTTTACGCGAAGGGCCTGCTGCGCGATCGTTCCTGGGTTGAGTTTGCGCGCTGGAATGCAATCTCTCGAGTGGAAGTAGACAGGCAAGGCGCTGCCAAAGCGATTGTGATTGATGCGGATGCTTCCACCTACATCATGAACGCCGATCCCAGCCGCTGGCATGGCACGGATTGGGAGAAAAATCTAATGTCCGCCCCGCCGGCGCTGGTGAATGTGCTGCGCCCCAAAGGCGACTACGCCATTATCGGGCCGGGTGGCGGAGTGGACGTGCTGCGAGCCGTCGCCAACGGCAGCCCTAGTGTCACCGGAATCGAAATCAATCCGATCATCGCCAACACGATCATGCGTGATCGCTATGCCGACTACGCGTATCACCTATATGAACGCCCCGATGTGCACATTCATGTCAGCGACGGACGCTCATTTGTCCGCAATGCGAAGCAACCGTTCGACGTGGTGCAAATGACCCTGGTAGACACTTGGGCATCTACTGCGGCTGGCGCATTTGCCTTGAGCGAGAACAGCCTCTACACGGTGGAGGCGTTCAGCGAATATTTTCAGCATCTGAAACCCGATGGGATCATTGCGGTCACTCGCTGGGAGTTCCAGCAGCCGCGGGAAGCGTTGCGGGTGATTTCAGTTGCGCTCGATGCGCTGCATGGTCTGGGCGTCTCGAATCCCACCCAGAACTTCATCGTGGTTTCAGAAGGTGATCTAGATGTAGACGGTATTCCCGTCGCCGTGCTGGCCAAGAAAAGCGCTTTCTCGCCGCAAGAAGAACAGGCCGTTGCGCGACATCTTGCTACTGTTCCCGCTCTGGTTGCGTTGTACACCCCGTCAGGCGGGCAACATAATCCATTCTCAGCTCTCATCGCAAGCAATGACTCGTACGCCTTCGCGCGTGAGTATGCTTACAACGTGTCGCCTGTCTATGACAACGCTCCGTTTTTCTTTTTCACAGTGAAGCTCGGCCAAATTTTGCACCAGGACTCCTTGCAGCAAGGCATCGACTGGAAAGTAAACCTCGGAGTGGCCGTTCTGGGACTGGTCTTCCTGATTTCACTGGCGGCGGTGATCCTCTTCCTTATCATCCCGTTGGCTCTCGGTGGCAGAGGTCAGAAGCAGAGGGTTATTCCGCTGCTGTACTTCATCGCCATCGGTCTGGGGTACATTCTGGTCGAGATTGCATTCATCCAGCGTTTCGTCCTTTTTCTTGGACATCCCACTTATGCTCTCACGGTGGTGGTATTTCTGCTTCTGCTCTCCAGTGGGCTCGGCAGCCTACTTTCTCGCAAATGGCTAGTCGACGCCCAACGCCAGCGACTTCCGTTGGCGGTTATCGCGCTTGCCTTATCCTTCTATGTTGCATGCCTTCCTCGCGTTCTTGATGCCTTGGTTGGCCTGCCGTTCATCGCCAAGCTGATGGTCAGCGGGTGGTTGCTCGTTCCGCTCGGACTAGTGATGGGTATGCCGTTTCCCACTGGGTTGCGAATCCTGGCGGGCTTCGCCGGCCCCAACTCGGATAATCGCTACGCGAGCGCGGTGGAATGGTCCTGGGCCATGAACGCAGCTGCCAGTGTCCTGGGATCCGTTCTTGCAATACTAATCGCCATCCAGTTCGGACTGACCACCACACTGGCCTGCGGAGTTGCTGCTTATCTTCTGGCGCTTGCGCTCATGGGTACGCTTCGCCCCAAACTCGCGTGAACCCGCATTGTCGGTCTGCTATCATGCAGGAAATCCAAACGGCTACCACTTGAGGTTGGAGATGACGGGTCATCCATGAGATTGCTTGGGGAGGAATGTGCCTAGCCGAAAGCAATTGCAGTGGTCCCAACTGAAGGTCGGAATCACCGTGGTGGCGGCCAGCATCACGCTGGCTGTACTGATTTTTCTGATGAGCGGGACCGGTGGCCTCTTCACTAAGAAAATCATCCTGAAAACCTATTTTGATAACGCGAACGGCCTGCGAGTCGGCGCGCCCGTTAGGCTGAGCGGCGTTGACATCGGGAACGTAGCCGGGATTCGCGTTGTGAATGCTCCAGGCCGGCAGCTCACGCCCGTCGAAGTCACGATGAAAGTCAATACAAAGTATCTTTTCAATTTACGCAAGGATTCCATCACATTGCTCTCAACAGCGGGGGTGCTAGGCGAGACCTATATTGATATCGACAGTTCGCAGTCGCGCCTTACCCAAGTCCAAAACGGAGACGTGCTGCCCAGCCGCGAAGTCCCCGACTTTTCCGACATGGTCCGCTCCGGCCAGAGTACGTTGCAGAACATGGATGCCCTACTCAAGCGCCTCGACCGAATTATTGCTTTCGTAGAGAGCGGCCAAGGCTCCGTCGGCAAGCTGATTTATGATCCCATGCTTTACAACCGGCTCAACACCACAGTCACCGAATTTCAGAGGCTGGTCAACGAGGTCACTGAGGGGAATGGCACCATCGGCAAGCTGATTTCCGACGACGAACTTTATCAAAAGGTAAATGGCACCGTAGATAAGCTGAATGTCATAATCGACGACCTGAACGCTGGCAAAGGCACTGCGGGCAAGCTACTGCAGGACGAAGCCCTGTATAAGAATGCTAACGACACGATTGCCAACGTCAAGAAACTTACCGATGACATCAACGCCGGCAAGGGCGCATTGGGAACTCTGACCAAGGACGAGCAATTCGCACAGAAGCTGAAGAACACCATGGACAAGGTGTCGGTGCTCAGCGACCGCCTCGAAGCTGGAGAAGGAACGTTGGGCAAGCTGTTACGTGATCCGTCAGTCTACAACAATACCGACCAGATGCTGATTGAGACACGAGGATTAGTCAAAGCCATTCGGGAAAATCCCAAGAAATATCTCACTATTCATTTCCGAGTCTTCTAAAGATGGAGAGAGTTGCTGCCATCGGCTAGCTGCGGTTGCACCGTCTGCTCGTGGGCGTGGTAACTGGACCTTACTAACGGCCCCGACTCTACGTGTCGGAAACCGAAGCGCAGCGCCTCGTCCTTCATGTAGCGAAATTCGTCCGGCGTGTAGAAACGCGCGATGGGCAGGTGGTCGCGTGAGGGACGCAAGTATTGTCCGACAGTCAGGATGTCGACTCCACGTAAACCAAGATCATGGAAAACCTCAATAAGTTCAGTGATGCTTTCCCCCAGACCAACCATTACTCCTGACTTTGTAACCATGCCCGTGAAAAACTTCTTCGTGTTCTCCAACAGCCGCAAGGTCCTGTCATACCGAGCTCCAGAGCGAACCGCACGATAGAGTCTCGGAACAGTTTCGGTGTTGTGGTTCAAGACGTCGGGTTTGGCATCCAGAACAACACGCAATGCCTGATCAGACCCCTGAAAATCTGGGATAAGGACTTCAATCCTGCATTCGGGCGAAAGCTCGCGCACTCGCTTGATAGTCTCAGCAAAAATTTGAGCTCCGCCCAGATTGTCGTCGTCGCGGTTCACGCTGGTGATGACGGCATGTTTCAAACCAAGAATGGCTACCGCCTCCGCCACACGTGCAGGTTCATCCCAATCAATCGGTGCGGGCTTCCCCTTAGGCACGGCACAAAAACCGCAACGCCGCGTACAAATGTCCCCCAATAACATGAACGTGGCGGTGCCATGGTTCCAGCACTCGCCAATGTTCGGACACTGCGCAGATTCGCAGACTGTATGCAGGCCAAGTCCGCGCGCAAGCTTTTTAAGACTGTGGAAGTTCTCGCCGACCGGCGCCCTGGCCTTCAGCCACTCGGGTTTCGCCTGCCGCAGGGGCGGGTTGAGATCGATCTGCACAAGCTGGGAAGCAACACTCATGCGCCTGATCAAATTTTACACGGACGGGGGAGCGACTGCAGAGATCGGTGTGAAAGCTAGTTTTCCAGGTAAGCCTCGATCCATTCCTTGATCCGCAGTCGCCGATCATCATGCGGGTCGAACCGGAAGCCGAATGCCTTCGTGCGGGGATTTTGCCAAGTGGTGGTTCCACGTACCCAGATTCGTGGCAGCGTCAGCAGCGCAAACGAGATCTCGGCCACGCTGCCAGCCGGTACTTCATCAGCGCTCTTCATAGACATGCCCCCTGAGCTGATCTCCTGGCTGCTTGCCATAAGGCGCTTGCCATCTTCAGTCGTGAGCGTGATCTCGGTGATCACCGGAATGCGAACATAGCGCCGGAATTCATGCAGTAGCAGGGGCTGTGTCGCACGCACCAGTTTCAGCGCCGAGGGCCGCTCCAGTGGTTCCTGGAAAACGGCATTGATGCCGTATTTCGAGTAGCGCATCGCCTCGCGGGCGGTTCCCCCGAGCCCATAGATCACCATCCGGCTATTGGACGCCGAAGTGCGCGCGGCGTGCATCACGGCCTCGGCATCAGCTCCCAGGCTGAGCACACAGGCATCGAATTTCTCTTTGCTTAGCCGCTCCGGTGGGTTGTCATTCACGACAACGGTGTCAATACCAAATTGTTTGAAACAATCGCCGAGCGTCAATCGGGCGGATTCCTTAATGCCGATAAAGGCAACCCGCGCCGACGCTCTCTTTGTTACAGGAATCGAGACAACACTAGACCCCAGGGCTGGATTCATGACGGTGGCTGATTACCTTACAACCCAATTCTGGCGCGGGTTTCCGCGCTTGGCAAAGGGATAGAAGGACAATGCACCGGTACAAAGGTGTCACTCCGGAAGTGCACCGACGTATGCTACTTCCAGCTAAACTCCTGAGCCCGCTGGAGAAGTGGAATTACTGCTCCCAGCGCCGGAACAGCAGTGCTCCGTTCGTCCCGCCGAAGCCGAAAGAATTTGACATAGCATATTCAACTTCGGCTTTGCGAGAGTGATTGGCAACGTAGTCCAAGTCACAATCTGTGTCCGGGTTTTCAAGATTGATAGTGGGCGGCAACTCCTGATCGCGTAAGCTCAGCACAGCAACGCCTGCCTCCAGACCGCCTGCGCCGCCGAGTAGATGACCAGTCATTGATTTCGTCGAACTGACCGCCAGTTTGTATGCGTGGTCACCAAAGGCGCGCTTGATGGCGATGGTCTCGAGTCTGTCGCCAATATCGGTCGACGTACCATGCGCGTTGATGTACCCGACCTGATTCGGCTGCACCTTCGCGTCGTTCAGCGTATTGAGCATCACTCGATATGCGCCATCGCCGTTATCGGCAGGCTGCGTGATGTGATAAGCATCACCGCTCATACCGTAACCCACGATCTCGGCCAGAATTTTGGCCCCGCGCCGCCGGGCAAACTCCAAATCCTCCAGAATCAGAACCCCTGCCCCTTCACCAATGACGAACCCATCGCGCGCGGAATCCCATGGCCGGCTGGCCTTCTCCGGTGCATGGTTGCGAGTCGAGAGCGCCCTCATGGCGGCAAATCCACCAACCCCCATGGGAGTAATTGCCGCTTCCGTTCCCCCGGCGATCATCACGTCAGCATCGCAACGAGCAATGATCTTGTAAGCGTCACCCACCGCATGCGCGCTTGAGGTACACGCCGTACACGTAGCCTCATTCGGGCCTTTCGCGTTATAACGGATGCTTACATGCCCCGCAGCCAGATTGACAATCGCCGCGGGAATGAAAAAAGGAGAGATTCTACGCGGCCCGCCCTGCAGGAGATTCGAATGTTCCCGCTCGATCACATCGAACCCGCCAATACCCGAGCCGATGTGTACTCCCACACGCGGCGAAAGATCGGGAGTAACCTGCAGTCCCGAGCTCTTCATGGCTTCATCCGCGGCTCCCAGGGCCAGATGGATGAAGCGGCCCATTTTCTTGAGTTCTTTTTTCTCGATGAAATTCAGCGGCTCGAAATTCTTTACTTCCGCGGCAATCTGGCAGGCAAAGTTGGAAGAGTCAAACTGGGTAATCCGTGCTACTCCGCTCTTTCCGGCGAGCAGATTCCGCCACACCTCGTCCGTCGTGTTGCCCACCGCGCAAATCAGTCCGATTCCAGTGACTACGACGCGACGCCCCAACTACTTCCCGCCTTTCGAGTGCTTGCCGATATAATCAATGGCATCCTGCACGGTGCGAATCTTCTCCGCGTCCTCATCCGGAATCTCGATTTCAAAAGCCTCCTCAAACGCCATGACCAGTTCCACCGTGTCAAGCGAATCGGCGCCCAGGTCGTCCACAAATGACGCGGTGGGTGTCACTTCCCCTTCATCAACTCCCAGCTGTTCCACGATGATCTGCTTTACTTTTTCGTCGACGGCTGCCATTCTTCCCTCGCTTACTCATGGTTTCCGGCGTATTGCCGGTTACAACATGGTTCTCGGCCAGCCTCATTTGCTTACTTTGGCGTGTTTGTCAATGTAATCAACCGCATCCTGCACCGTCCGCATTTTCTCCGCGTCTTCATCGGAAATCTCCAGCCCGAAAGCTTCCTCGAAAGCCATTACCAGTTCCACTTGATCCAGCGAATCCGCGCCCAAATCATCTACGAACGATGCGCTGGATGTGACTTCGGCTTCATCCACACCCAACTGCTCGCTGATAATCTGCTTTATCTTTTCAACCAACTCTTTGTTCTTGTCCTCAGCAGCCATGGCAACCTCTCTTGGAGAATTTTAGAAGGAAACGAGTAGTCTAATGGCCCGTACGAATCGATGTAAAGGAAGCGCCTCACACCCATAGCGCCCTGATTTGCTTCGGAAGTTCCTTTGCGACCTTAGCGTTCTTTGCGGTTAATGGGTTTGCTTTTCAGAAATCCACAACAACTCTAAATCGCAAAGCTCGCAAAGAAAAGCAGCCAAAAAACGCAAAAACGATCCTAATCGCTCCCAGCTACGTGGGTCAACGCAGGCGGGCGAAGGTAGTGGCTCAGTTTGTTTGTCATCTGGGCGCCGCAATTTTCTAAACTACTCTAGGGGTTGCCTCAATGCGGGCTGTCGTTCAGCGCGTCAAACGCGCCCAGGTTACATCGCACGGAGAACTCGTGGGTCGGATTGGCCCTGGACTCCTGGTCTTTCTCGGAGTCGCGAAAACAGACGAGGAATCGGACGCAGAATACCTGGCCGATAAAATCACTCGACTGCGGGTGTTTGAAGATGAAGACGCCAAGATGAACCGAGCCGTCCTTGAGATCGGAGGCGCAGTTCTGGTTGTGTCGCAATTCACCCTCTATGGCGACGTGCGTCGCGGCAAGCGTCCTTCCTTCGACGCGGCTGCCGCGTCGCAGCGCGCTTGTGAGCTGTACGAATACTTTGTCAAGCGCGTGCGCGCTGCGGGTCTACAGTGTGAGACTGGCCGTTTTCAACAGTTGATGGAAGTCGAATTGCTTAACCACGGCCCCGTCACGATCCTGCTGGATTCATCCAAACTGTTCTGAAAGAGTGAGCAAACGCTGATCGAGTGTGCGGGTGCACCACCGCCCACGTGGCGACAATTGCCTCGGCTGTCCGGCCGGAGTGCAGCGCGGCTCCTCTCGCCTCATGGACCTTAGCTCACAACCACGTCTGCGATGCGGACCGCATCGGCGCAGGCTCTTACATCGTGAGTTCGAATGATATGCGCGCCCTTCAGGACAGCTGTCGTTTCCCCGGCCACGGTCCCAAACGCTCGTTCCGTGACCGGCGCGTCATCCCCGTGGCGTGCCAGGGCTCGCCCAATAAACGACTTCCTCGACACTCCCGCCAACAGCGGAAAGCGCAACTGGTGAAGCTCATCAAACCTTTTCAGTAAGGGATAATTCTGCTCGAAATTCTTGCCAAATCCGAATCCCGGATCCACCACCAGCCGCTCCCGCTTGATGCCGGCCAACATTGCTGCATCGGCCCACTCCCGAAGCTCGCGCTTCACCAGAGTCACGATGTCAGAGGCCGGGGGCAACGAACGCCACTCCTCCGGACGTCCGCGCATATGCATCAGCACGGCACCGCACTTCAGATCCGCTAGCGCTTTCTTCATTTGCGGATCCCATCGGAACCCACTTACGTCATTTACGACCTCCGCCCCTGCACTCACCGCAGCTCTGGCGACATTCGCCCGATAGCTGTCCACGGAAACCACCGCCTCAGGGTGTTTCTGCTTAAGCTCCGAGATAACCGGGAGAACGCGGTCAAGCTCCTCCTGTTCGCTTACACACTTCCTGGCGGCCTGCCCAGAAGCCACGCCGGATTCGCTTGCATCCTCGACCAACACCCCAGGTCTGGTCGAGACGCCGCCTACATCGACGATGTCCGCGCCCTCGGCCAGAAGCTGCAGCCCATGGGCCACGGCCGCGTCGTGCTCCAGATACTTCCCGCCATCCGAAAAAGAGTCCGGAGTAACATTTACCACCCCCATAATCAGCGTTCGCCTGCCCAACTGCAGCGAGCGAGCGCCGATATTCCACTCGAAAACCGGCCGCATGCGAGGATTGTAATGGAGCTGCGCGCCCCAAAATACCAGCGGCCTAAACATGCAGAAAACAAGTGATTTCTTTGGGTTTCCTTTGCGTCCTTTGCGACCCCCCTTGCGCCCTTCGCGGTCCAAGCTTTTGCAGCCCGTCACTGTGTATCTTTGCGCCCCTGCGCGCTCGGCGATTAAAGCTCTACCGCCCAGATGTTAGAATCTTGTTACGCCCATGTACCTGCACCGCAGGCTCACTGCTGCGCTCTTCTGTGTCCTGCTGACAACTCAGGCTTACCCCGCTTCCCGCGGAGACCTTGAGAAACGTATTTCCAGCATTCTTTCCGCCCCTGATCTCACCCGCGGCTTTTGGGGCATGGAAGTGGTCTCTCTCTCCAACGGGAAGGTGCTCTATTCGCAGAACGGGGACAAGCTGTTTACTCCAGCGTCCAACACAAAGCTTTTCACTACGGCCGCAGCATTGGCTCTGATCGGTTCCGACTACAAATTCCGCACCAGCGTGGAAACGAATGGGGTGCTGGACAAGCATGGCCGACTCACCGGAGATCTAGTGCTGATCGGGCGGGGTGACCCCAATCTTTCCGGTCGCGTCTTGCCCTTCGCCCAGCGAACCGAGCGCAACGACCACCCCATTCTTGTGCTCGAACAGCTGGCCGACCAGTTAATGCAGAAGGGCGTGAAATATGTTGACGGCGATATCGTAGCTGACGACTCCTATTTCGCATTCGAACGCTATGGGGAAGGCTGGAGCCAGGACGATCTCGTGTGGGATTACGGCGCGCCGGTGTCCGCTCTCACTATCAATGACAACGTAATTTTCGTGAGCATTCTGCCTGCGGATCGTGCCGGCGACCGGGCTTTCGTCAGCATCACACCTTTCGCCAACTACTACCGGATCGACAACCGCATCATCACGACGCCTGCGGGCACCGGCCGCAAGATATTCATTAACCGCGAGCCCGGATCGACCGTCTTGACGCTGTGGGGCAATATGCCACTCGATGATGCCGGCGCAAACGAGGATCTCGCCATCGAGGATCCCGCCGAGTTCGCTGCCACGGTCTTCCGTCAGCTACTGGAGGCTCGCGGCATCGCGGTTTATGGCAAACAGCGCACGCGTCACACCGAACTTGCGAGCCTTTCCACTTTCAGCGTCACTGCGCTGGCGCCAGTCCGGGGGGGAGAAGAATCCTCCCATGCTTTCCAAAGTCAGTCACTTGTGCTGGCCAGTTATGAGTCCAAGCCACTCATCGAGGACGTTCGCGTCATCAACAAGGTCAGCCAGAACCTGCATGCAGAAATCCTGCTGCGGCTCTTAGGGCGGGAGAAAGGCACGGCTGGCACGGTCGAGGGAGGTCTGGAAGTCTTGCGCGGTTTTCTCAACCAAGCGGGAATTCCGCCCGACCAGTACGTTTTCTTCGACGGTTCCGGACTCTCCCGCGAAAATCTGGTGACCGCCCATGCGATCGTACAGCTGCTGCGCTATGCCGCCTCTCAACCGTGGGGTTCAAGCTTCCGCGACACTTTCCCGGTTGCAGGCATCGACGGATCGCTTTCCGATCGCTTGAAGATTATTGACCCTCGGCTTCACGTTCAGGCCAAGACGGGCTCGTTGGGAGGCGTGAAGGCGCTCTCCGGTTACGCGAAAACCCGCAAGGGCGAGGACATCGCCTTCTCAATCCTCTCCAACAACCTGAACGCCCCCGGCAAGCGCGTGAATGAGACTATCGATAATCTGGTCGACGCAATCGTCACTGACGGCTCCCGCAAGAAGTGACATTAGGCATAAGCCTCACGTATCTTCCCGCATCCAATGTCATGCTGCAAGGCGAAGCATCTATGCATTTGGCTTGTCGCGCAATGCATCGCCCCTTCGCTCGGAATGCGGGTCAGAGGAGGTTAAGACGACTCAGGAATCGCAGCTTACCGCGCCATGCGCTTTGCCTGGCGCTCTCGCGCGGAGCGCACTGCGCCTGGTCCCGTGCCCGTGGGCGGCTTGCGCATTCCTTCCAGGAGTTGTTTCAGCACGACCGCATTATTACGCCGTTCATTTCTTGACGCGAACAGGAGTGTCAGCTTCTGCTTACTTCGTGCGAGCCGATAGAGTTCGTCGAGGTGCGCTGCCGCCCCAGGTTCAGCGAGTTCTTTCAGATAACGCTTGCAAAAAGTAGACCATCCGTCGGGACGCGCATGGAACCACTTGCGCAGATCGTCGGATGGCGCCAGTTCGCGTAACCAGGCGTTAACTGCGGCTTGTCGTTTCGTGAGTCCGCGTGGCCAGAGCCGATCTACCAGAACGCGCGTCCCGTCCGCCGGCATAGGCTTCTCATAAACTCGTTTGATCCCAACAAGCATGGATAGGCTCTGTTATTGTACGACTGAAGGCACGCACCTTTTCTCAGGATTGCGCCATCAATGACGGATGCCCGCGTGCATCTAAATCTGAAATCAAGAAATATCAGTCTAAAATTGTTTTCTCTGGGTCTCTGTGGCTCCTTGGCCCTCGTCGCCTGCGACGTCCAAGTCCGCAAAACCGACGCCCAACTCGGCCTCAACCCCCATCAGGCAGCTGGCCGCCGCGTCTATGACGCCTACTGCGATCGCTGTCACGAGCCTTATTCCTCACGCGGCAAGAAGGGCCGCAGCCTCAAAGGCGTGTTTGGCAAGCAATATCTCCCGCAGAGTGGATTGCCCGCAAAGGACCAGCAAGTCGGAGACATCATTCGTTATGGCCGCAACATGATGCCCTCGTTTGGTCAGGAGCTCACGCCGCAGCAGATCGAGGATCTTCTCGCCTATCTGCACACGTTGTAATGTGAGGCTTGATATCCTTCATTGCCTATGCCTGGCCTGACTCTCGGCGACTTTGAGCTGACCGCAGTTTCTGACGGTACTTATCACCTCGACGGTGGAGTCTTCTTCGGCGTTGTCCCCAAGGTCATGTGGGAAAAGAAGATCAAGCCTGATGAAAAGAATCGCGTCCCTACCGGATTGAACTCAGTCGTCGTGCGCACCGGTGAGCACACAGTTCTGATCGAGACTGGCATCGGCAACAAGTTGTCGGAAAAGATGGGACAGATTTATGGTCAACCCGCGAGACTGCTGAACGATCTTTCAGCTGCCGGAGTCTCGCCGGAAGATATTGACATCGTCATTAACACCCATCTGCACTTCGATCATTGTGGATGGAACACTATTCAGCAGGGCGGCAAGATCATCGCCACGTTTCCCAAAGCCACCTACTACGTCCAACGCGGCGAGTGGGAGCACGCCCGCCGGCAATACGAGCGAGACAAGGTCAGCTATCTGAGCCCGAACTACGATCCCCTCGTTGAAAGTGGTCAGATGCGCCTACTGCAAGGCGATCCGGAGATCGTGCCGGGAATTTCCGTCAAAGTTTTCGCCGGCCACACCCGCGACATGCAAGCCGTAATCATTCGGAGCGGAGGCAAAACCGCGTGCTATATCTCAGACCTGATCCCCACCACGGCCCATCTCGATCTGGCCTGGACCACCGGCTTCGATTTGTTCCCGCTCGAAACGATTGATAACCGCAAGCGTTACTACGCCCAGGCCATTCCCGAAAATTGGATTACGATTTTTACGCACGAGACCGGCGTCCCGTGGGCCTACTTGGAGAAAAACGAGAAGGGAAAAATTTCACCGAAACCGATCTGAGTCTGTGCTTCTTCACGTCCTCGGCGATCGTGTTTGCGCCCGCTGTGGCTAAAGGCTTTGTCCTACCATGCAAACCCTGCTCTCGAAAAACGCCTCCACTCTCCCCAGAATCTCCGGCGCACTCTTAGAGTCGTAAATCGCCTTCCGCAGCGACGCCCCTCCGTTCACCCCATGCGTGAACCAGGAAGCAAACTGCTTCATCTTTCCCTCAGCGCCGGGAACCTCTTCTTCAATCAGCATGCGGAAGTAAGTACGAATCATCGCGTACCGATCCGCCTCACTGGGCTCGTCATAAGGCTTGCCTCCCGAAGCTCCCTCTGAACGCGTTTCCATCCATTCGCAATGCTGCTCAATCTGCCGAAAAATCCACGGATTCGACGGCGCCGTCCGCCCAATCATCACCGCATCGCACCCGCTCTGCGCCACCATCGCAGACGCATCTTCCGGCGTGCGAATATCGCCATTCCCGATCACCGGAACCTTCACCGCATCCTTCACAGCCGCGATCCACTCCCAACGAGCGTTACCGCTGTAGCCCTGCTCGCGCGTGCGCGCATGAAGTGCCACCGCACAAAGCCCGCAGTCTTCGGCCATCTTGGCGAGTTCGACACACACAATCTCCGCGTCATCCCACCCCGCGCGGAATTTCACGGTAAAAGGAATCTTCACCGCCGCCCGCACCGCCTCAAAGATCGGCCGAATCGCCGGCAGATCGCGCAGCAGTCCCGACCCGCCATTACACTTCACCACTTTCTTCGCCGGACACCCCAGATTCAAGTCCACCAAATCAAACCCCAGACCTTCCACAATGCGAGCCGCATCCGCGATCACCTGCGGATCGCTGCCAAACAGCTGCGCCGAGATGGGATGTTCATCTTCGTAAAAGTGCAGATAGCGCTTCGCCTTCTTGTCCTGGGCGCGAAGCACGCCGTCCGCCGACGTGAACTCGGTCATGATCAGCCCGCACCCGCCCAGGTTCCGAATGAACCGCCGGAAAACCGTGTCCGTAACCCCGGCCATCGGCGCCAGAACAGTCGCCGGCGCGATCTCAACCCCGCCGATCTTCAGAATTGGAGGAACAGCCCGCACCAATCGATGTTAGCACCTCACCCCAGCTCTGAGCCTCTGCCCGTTAGCTCTGGGTCTTACCCACGAAAGTGGCCCGCATTTCTCGCGTTCTTGACAGCAGTAGGGAGTAGTTTTCGCGACTATGCGTTTGGAGATCGCGGCCCGGTGCTACTAAATCAGCAACGGCCGAGATTCAAAGATCTAGCTGCCTCCCCAGCCGCGTCCTTCTCTCCATTCTCCGCAAAGAAGCCTTTTGGATCCAAAGATTTTGCACGTGTTTTCCGGCCAAATCCATGATTCCAAAAGATCGCAGCAGAGAGCGGGATACCCAAAACTGAATAGGAAACAGCCTCGGAACGCAGCGCGACGAACACCCGCGTCCCCGGCCCGGATATCATGACAGCGCACTCTTGGAGGACATGGCGCCGGTCGCACTGATCGAACCGGAACAGGCTTCGCCGGAAGTAAGGGAAATCTATCGGCATAGCGTTCTCGCTGTGCGTTCCAGGTCTGGTTTGAAGTCGTGGCGGGATGCGTCACATCAGTGGAACCATCCTGAATGCATGCGTAAACTTGGACTGCTAGTCTCCACTTATTCGCATCCCATTGCCTGCCACTGACACAAACAGCGAAAGCACTGCCGCAGAGCCAGTCATAGTGGTCAGGGATCTGATCAAGCAATTCGGGCGCTTCGCTGCAGTGCGCGGAGTCACAGCAGAATTTGTGCCCAGGTCACTCTACGTGATTCTGGGCGATAACGGCGCCGGTAAGACTACGCTACTGCGTTCAATTGCAGGGTTAGCACGGCCTTCGCGGGGAAGCGTCTCCATCAACGGGAACTCCGCAGTACGCGCCGCCTGCGGCGACATTGGTTACATGGCGCATCCTTCGCTGCTCTATGACGAAATGACCGCCACAGAGAATTTGCGCTATTTTGGCCATCTATACGGAATTTACCAACAAGAGCGCATTGAAAAGGGAATCCGTAACGTCGGCCTGGACCCCGCCCTGGCACGCCCGGTTGGCCAGTACTCGCAAGGTATGCGGCAACGATTGTCGCTGGCGCGGGCGCTACTAAACGATCCGAAGATATTGTTGCTCGACGAGCCTTTTTCCAATGTAGACACCCGCTCCGCGCGGGAGATGGTAAGGCTGATCGCGCAATGGCGGGATTCGGGCAAGGCAATCCTGCTCGTCACCCATCAGGCAGCGCTGCTTGAAGACGTGGCCGACGAATTCATATACATGGACGCGGGGCAGATCGTGAATCGCACGCGCGACCTGATAGCCATCGAGGCGCGATGACGATGGTAGAGATCACGCGCGCCACGCTAGTCAAAGATCTTCGCCTGGAGTGGCGATCGAAGGATGCGATCAACTCCATGCTGTTCTTCGCGTTGCTTGTTGTCGTCGTATTCAGCTTTTCGTTTGATCCCAATGCGGAAGAATCGCGGCAAATTGCGGGTGGCTTGGTCTGGGTTGCGTTTCTGTTTGCCGCGGTTGTCGCGCTCAACCAGACCTGGGCCCCGGAACTGCGCAATCAGGTGCTCGATGCTTACCGGGTTTCTCCGGCGCCTGCAAATTCACTCTTCCTGGCCAAGGCGATTGGAAATTTCGTGTTCGTCTCGGTGCTGGAAGCTTTAATGACGCCCCTGTTTGTTGTTTTCTATCAGCTGAGGGCGGTCGGCCCGGTGTGGCAGTTGGTTCCGGTCGCAGTTCTGGGAACCTGGGCTCTGGTCGTGAACGGAACCTTCTTTGCTGCGGTATCTATACGCACCCGCAGCCGCGAGATCATGCTTCCTCTGCTCTTGTTCCCGATCTCAATTCCCGCCATCATCGCCATGGTGAATGCCACTACCGCTATTCTCACCGGCGAACTTTCCATTCGCGTCTGGATCGTGTTGCTTGCCACCTACGATGTGGTGTTTACTATCGCTTGTCTCTTGTTTTTCGAAATGGTTTTGCACGCGGAATGAAACGCATTTTTACCGTTTTCGCCCTGCTGACCGGGATTCTTCTCAGCTACGCCCTCTATGAGGCTCTCATAGTCGCCCCAACCGAGAAGACCATGGGCGATGTTCAGCGCATCTTTTACTATCACGTCCCCTCAGCCTGGACGGCGTTCCTGCTGTTCACAACTAACTTTGTTGCGTCCGTGGTTTATCTGATTCGGCGGAGCGCGGCGGCAGATGCGCTCGCGGTGGTGAGCGCCGAGGTGGGAGTCGTCTTTTGCACGGTCGTGCTCGTAACCGGGCCGCTGTGGGCGCGCCCGGTTTGGGGAATCTGGTGGACCTGGGATGTTCGCCTCACGTCTACGCTGGTGTTGTGGCTGATCTATGTCAGCTACCTGATGCTGCGCCGTTTTTCGACTAGCGGTGAGACTCCTGTGCTGGCAGCGGCGCTCGCGATCTTTGGCGCGCTGGATGTTCCGCTGGTTTACTTTTCCATCTGGATCTTCCGCACGCAGCATCCGCAGCCGGTGATTGGTGGAGGAGGTTCAATCGATCCGCGAATGTTGCATGTTTTGCTGATCAACTGGGCTGCTTTTCTCGGCTTCGCTTTGCTGATTTGCTGGTCGCGTTACAGGCTGGAAGTTTTGAAAAGAGAAGTTGAGGAAATGCAGGCCCTGACAGCGCTCTTGCAGCCCCGGAGCTCCCGATGAATTTTCTGTATGCCGCGTATGCTGCCACTTGGATCATTCACATTTGTTATCTTGTTATCCTGCTTGTGGGCTACCGTCGAGTTCGAAAACAGATCGAAGAACTCCGCAGAGGTCAGTAGTGACACTTCCGTTTCCCGTCACGACGGATGACAATTATTGAATTTCGTGAAGATAATCGCTGACAGGATTGGAGCGCAAGAATTCGTATTCCTCGATCCGGGCAGCAACTCCGATTCGGGAGATTGGCAGGTCGCTATCCACCCGCACCACCCGCGCGGTAAAGCGCACGCGAACGGGGTCGGTGAGAGTGACATGAGGAGGGAACGTCATCGTGACTTCGACGCGCATACCCTCTGCTAGAGGCCGGTCAACATAGAAGAAGACGCCACGCGCACTCACGTTCTGCGTCTCTGTGTCCAGGTCCTGGAGGCTTGTTCCCGGCACCCGGACCGATGCGGGCAGGCGCATGTCAAAACGCCGCGTAGCGCGGCGGTCCTGCAACGATTGGGGAAGAACGTCATCGTTTCTCATGAAGATGGACCTGAGGCTCGTCACGTAATTCAATGATCCAGAATTGCTTAACAGTCAGTTATTTGCAATGGGAACAATCGGGGGGAACTGAATTGGTTAGCTCATCGCAATGAAGATCAGACGAGCAACGCTCATCAGCGTTCACCAAATATGCAATCCCGATGCCATCTGGAGCTGAATAGGCTGGGACGCTAGGCTATTACAATGAACGAGTTTGGGCTGGAGACCCCGGCCTACTTTGAAAAACAAATGAAATAATTTGCAGTAGTTGCGACGACCCAGATTCTTGCAACACGAGCGGGAAAACGGAAGCGGCATCTTTGAAGCTGACTAGAAGCATCTCACCATCCTGGCGAGAGCCAGGCGGTCCACTCAGCTTGACAGTCTAAACCATCGGATGTTTAAGTAATTACTTTATTTTCACCATTAATGACAGGAACTCGCCGCTTGCCGGGCGCGTTGGGTGTGTTCTTGTCCTCATTTCTTTTCTCCCTGAATTCTTGATGACTTCGGGAACGACGTTCAAGACCGGAGGCAAATTGTGAAGTTCTGTGCGCTGGGACGTGTTCAGTACATCCGGGTGCTGCTGCCGATGGCTTTGCTCGTGGCCGCTGGAAGCGGAGCTTTGAGAGTGAGTGGTCCGCTGCTGGAGTCATCGAAGTCAGCCGCATCCGCCGCAGTCAGCCCGCCGGTCTGGAGGCAATTGAACCGCCAAGAGAGAAGCCGGGGTCCGGTGGCGTATGCACAGCTTCCGCTCGCCTTCGAACGCAATAACGGACAAACTGACGCACCGGTAAAATTCCTGGCACGGGGCGTGGGCTATGGTCTTTTTCTGACCCGGAATGAGGCGGTGCTGGTTTTGCAGTCCTCGCACGCTGCGTCCAGCGAACCAGCATCGGTGGTGCGGATGCGGCTTGCCAAGGCCGACGTCAACCCTGCTGTAACCGGAACAGACCAACTGCCTGGAACCAGCAATTACTTTATCGGCAAGGATCCCGCGAAGTGGCGCCGAAACGTGCCGCAGTTTGCGCGAGTTCGCTATCACGATGTTTATCCCGGAGTTGATCTTATTTACTACGGCAGAGAGGGGGAGTTGGAGTACGACTTTGAGCTGACTCCCGGGGCCGATCCGAACAATGTGGTTCTGCAGTTTGGGGGATCGCAAAAACTCACGATCAGTAACTTCGGCGATGTCGTGCTGGCATCCGGCGCAGGTGACCTGCGGCTGAAGGCTCCACGGGTGTATCAGGTGGTGGGAGGAGAACAGCGAATTGTCGCGAGCCGTTTTGTGCTCCGTCGGCCGGACCAGGTCGGCTTTGAGTTGGGACCATATGACCGTAGCCGCGCCCTGGTTATCGATCCCGTGCTGGCATATTCGACTTATCTCGGGGGCTCGCTAGAGGAAGCCTGTCCCGCGAGAATTGCGGTTGGACCGGTTCCACCATCACCACCCGCCGGGTGTCCTGCGATTGCCGTGGATTCTGCATTCAATATGTACGTGGCCGGGGCTACCACATCGTCAGATTTTCCAGCTGCAGGTACGCCATTTCAGGCGTCGCGGGCTGCGGCTCCGGACGTGTTCGTCGCCAAGGTAAATTCACAAGGCTCATCACTCGTGTTCAGTACTTATCTCGGCGGCAACGGGACCGACTTCACGGCGGGGCTCGCCATTGACGGAGCCTCCAATGTTGTGGTGGCGGGAAGCACCACGTCCACCGACTTCCCAACTGGGACCACGTCGGGATTCCAGAGCACGGCGGCCTCCGTAGGTCAGCACGCGTTTGTAGCCGAGCTTTCGCAGGATGGCAGCCAGCTGCTGTATTCCACATATCTCTCGGGCGGCGGAACAGACACTGCGACGGGACTTGCCTTGGATGCGACAGGCAAAATATATGTCTCGGGGATAACCAGCTCTGGGGCGACGAATCCCCCAAATTTCCCCAACACGACAGGCGCGTTTCAAACGACTCCAAAAGCAACCAATCAGTTCTTCATGAGCAAGATTGATCCAACGCTTAGTGGGGTCTCCAGCTTGGTCTACTCCACCTACATCGGGGGGAGTAGCCCGAGCTCCGGTGTGGCCTTGGGCGGCGGCATTGCCGTCGATACGAATGCTTCCGCTCCTAATGTGTATCTCACTGGCGGCACTGATTTTACGAATATGCCGGTGCTGAATGCCGCTAACGGGACAAACGCCGGTTTGGTTGACGCCTGGGTGGCGAAGTTCACGCCCACGAATGCACCCGGCACGCAAGAGATTTACCTAACTTATCTGGGTGGAACTGGCAGCGATATCGGAACTGGTGTGGCAGTTGACGGATCGGGGCAAGCCTACGTCACCGGTTACACCGATTCGAGCGGTATTACGCCCCCGAGCGGAACCACCCCGTTCGAAGCAACGAAATCTGGCGGAATCGATGCATTTCTCTTTAAGATCGGCAGCGCGATTCCATCCGGGCAAACCGCCTATCCGATTAACTATTTCTCTTATCTCGGCGGATCGGATACGGACGTTGCATCTGCGATCAGCGTAGATTCGCTCCAAGGCGCTCGCATTGCCGGCTGGACCACTTCCGGAGATATTCCTTCGATCAACTCTCGGTTTCAGGGAACATTTGCGGGAGTCGTTGATGCCTTTGTCGCTCGTATCGATACGACGGCTACGACCGCAACGGCAGCGGGGCATTTCGGCGCGTACCTGGGAGGCGGGGGCGCTGATTTCGGTACTAGCATCGCCGGTGACATACTGGGCGACACCTACATCACAGGGGAGACTGCTTCGGGAGATTTCCCGCGTGTTACTCCCTTTCAAGCCAGCCGGAACGGCACTACAGATGCGTTCATCAGCAAGTTCGCCCCACAGGCGATTCTGGCCTTTTCTCCGGCTCCGACGGTCTCCCCCGCAATCGTTGGCGTTGGCAATGCTGTCGCTTTCAAGTACAGCATCACCAATTCGGGTGATTTCGTATCCAACGCAATCTTCACCGACTTTCTGACCGGCGGCACCTTCGGCACAGTGCCGGGCAACTGCATACAGAACACCAGTCCGGCTACTCTGGTTTGCAACCTGGGCGCACTCAATGGTGGGCAGACTACCTCCATCACCGTTAGTCTGACATCTACGACCGGTGGAACGTTATCGAACAGCGCCCAACTGGCCATCGGCTCGTCAACCACGTCCACTGCAAACGCCAGTGCGAGCGTGACAGATTTCAGCATTGACGTTTCTCCGAAGACCGCTACCGTGGTCGCAGGAACGCCCGCAAGTTATACGGTCACGCTGACCCCAAGCGTGAATGGAGCCAATAGCTTTCCAGATGCGGTCTCGATCTCCTGCAGCTCAAGCCTGCCCACCGGGGCAACGTGCACGTTTCCCAACAATGCTTCCGTTTCAAACCTGAACAATGGCGCACAAACGAGGCAGCTGGTGATCAACACCACCGCTCGCGTGACCACGCCGGCTAGTCTGTTCCGGCACGGTGGTCCAGTGTATGCGGTTTGGTTACCGATATCTGGATTGGCATTGATCGGTGCGGCAAGGACGCAACGGAGCAGGCGTGTGCTCTACGGCTTGCTTGTAGTGGTATGCATCGCTTTGATTGCGTTTCAGGCGGGATGCAGTTCGAGTAAATCAACGTCTACTACCACAGGAACTCCGGCCGGGGACTACTCGATCACCGTCACTGCGACCTCAGGCACCGCCACACGCACGCAGCAAATCGTCTTGACGGTGCAGTAAAGCGGGCAACAATGAGCATTGTCACCCCGCGACGCATCGGGAAAGATAAATATAGATTCTTCGCTTCGCTCAGAATAACATCGCGCAATGCTTTACAGTTGGAGGTAAAACGATGTCATCTTGAGCGCAGCCTCGCCTGCAGGCAGGCTGAAGCAAGCGAAGAATCTATGTATTTTGCCTGGTTCGCCAACCGCTCTACGCGCCCGCAGACAATCTGTTTCCGCCGCTGCGTGCGGGTGCTAATCCGTACTGGCGAATTTTGTAAAGCAGAGCTTTGTAACTGATCTGCAGCAGCGAGGCTGCCTGCTTTCGATTCCAGTTGGTCTGGTCCAATGCCTGCTTAATAGCCTCGGCCTCCGCTTCATCCTTAGCGCTACGCGCCAGCGATTTGAGTCCGCCGGTTGGCTCTGCAAGATTGTGCAGTCCGCCGCTGCAATGCGCGCCATTGCCATCGTTCTTCGGGTTCAGTTCTTGTACCGCCAGTTTTTCGTCGCCGAGCACGAGATAGCGCTTGATGAAATTGCTTAGTTCACGAAGGTTTCCAGGCCACGGGTACTCCTGAGTGGCTTGCAGCAGGACTGGCGAAAGTGGGAGCGGTGGTCGCGCATATTGCTCCGACATGCGCGACATGAAGTGCTTCAGCAGGATAGGAATTTCTTCCTTGCGCTCGCGCAGCGGAGGCAGTTGAAGCGTGAACGCATTCAGACGATAGTACAAATCTTCTCTCAGACGCTTATTCGCCAGCGCTTCAGGGATGTTGATGTTCGTCGCGGCCAGGATTCTCACATCAACCTTGATCATCGATCTGCTTCCCAGCCGGGAGAACTGCTGGTCTTGCAAGACGTGGAGCAGCTTGGCTTGCAGGAGTGGCGGCATCTCTCCAATTTCGTCCAACAGGATCGTACCCTTGTTGCAGAGCTCAAACTTGCCGGGCTTAGGATGAGTTGCCCCGGTAAACGCTCCAGCTTCGTATCCGAACAACTCGCTTTCCAACAGGTCCGCAGGGACAGCTGCGCAATTCACTTTAAGAAAAGTTCGATGAGCGCGTGGCGAAAGTTTATGAATTAAGCGGGCCACGACTTCCTTGCCAGTGCCACTCTCTCCAAGCAACAAGACGGGGATATCAACGTTGGCTACCAGAGCCGATTGCGAGCGAATCTTACGCATGGCTGGGCTGGCCGCCACGAAGAATACGTCGTCACACAATTCTTCCACTTCCCCGACGTAGTTCTGCTGGTTCGTTCCCAGGCACTGGTCAATGACGGCATCCAGTTCGGCTTTCTGGAATGGCTTGGTCAAATAATCGTGGGCGCCAAGACGAATTGCCTGCACGACCTTGCGGGTGTCGCTCACGCAGGAGAGCATTATGACCTTCACGCCCGGACGAATGTGGCGCAATTGCTCGAGCGTCTGCAGGCCGTCGATGCCGGGCATCAACAAATCCAGGAGCACCAGGTCGGGCTGCAAACCTTTCTGCACCCGTGCGATGGCCTCTTCCCCGGTGCTGGCAGTTTCAACTTTGTACTCATCCACTTCGAGGAGCGTGCGAATATATCGCAACATTCCAGGCTCATCATCGACCAGCAAAATATTGGCCGTATCACTCATTTGCTTTTCCTTTTGTAGCCGCACCAACGGAGGGTTTCAAAGGTATGATGAAAGAAAATTTACATCCATTGCCGAGCTCGCTTTCGACCCAAATCTTGCCTCCCATGGCATTCACCAATCTACGCGCAATTGCCAAACCTAACCCCGTTCCTTCCTGACTGTCATTCTGCGGCAGTCGGAAGAAATCATCGAAAACCTCGATGTGATATTCGGGAGCGATTCCGGGTCCGGTATCCGAAACGCTGACTTTGACCGAGTTCGGGAGCGAAGTGCTCTGCCTCCGCCGTTCGCTCCAAACGCCAGAGTTGCTGGCGCTGCGGCGCTCCCACATATAAGGCTCTGCGTGCAACCAGACCGTCCCGCCTGATGGCGTGAACTTAGATGCATTCTCCAGCAGATTGGAAGTGACCCGTTCAATCTTGGCGGAGTCGAAGGCAAACGGCACCAGCTTGTCATTCGCGAGAAAATACATGGCCAGGCCCCGCTCCTGAAAACGATGAGACCAGAGACGGCAGACCTCGGAGAGGCAGATATTCAGGTCGCCCATTTCGTACCGAGTCTTCATCTCCCCGGTCTCAAGAGCACTGTAGGTCAGGAAGTCCTGGATGAATTGTTGCAACCTCTGCCCGCTGGAGTGCATGTCTCGCAGCACTTCACGTTGCCGATCGTTAAGGCTGCCGAGCTTCTCGCTGCGCAGCAATTCGACGTATCCATTCAGAATAGCAAGTGGAGTCTTGAGGTCGTGCGCTGCTGAGGCAAGTGCATTGGTAGTGCGCAGCGAACGCTCCCGCAACTGGGTGTACTCGATCAGTAGTTCGTTGTAGCCGAGACTATCGCTTGAGGCAGGCTTAGCAGGAGGACCACTTACGTCCGCTTTATTTGAGTCCCTCTCATTCGAGAGACACAACATTTCCGATCGTGATCCCATAATCAGGACGCGTGGCTTGGCGGACGAAGGGGAAGGGGAACGATTGCCAGATTGTAAAATTGCGATGTAGGCGCATCCTATGACAAAGTTTTCACTCTGTCAACGGGAAATGCAAAATTAGTGACACAGAAGAGAAAAACATTGCACTTACGGTAGTCATTGCCTATCATCAGACGACCTGTTTGTTACGCCGCCAAGACGAAGCTCATGCTCTTCAGATCAAGCTATCGCCGAGGGATTCCGAGGATTGAGCCTCGCCTGCACCGCTTTGCATGCATGAGGGGGTGAAGCGAGGCGCTCACTTTGGCCCCTAAGATGCGGCAAAGCAAGGAGGAAATCCATTAGTAGGGGATAATTTGAACCGCCGGAAACCGGAGACCGAGCGCCGTAAATGGCCACGTCTGGCGTTAGCCATTCCGGTGTTCGTGCGCAGCCGCGACGAAAAAGGCAAGGAGTTCCTGGAGTTCGCGACCGCGCTCAATGTGTCAGCCGGAGGTGCACTGGTGGCGGTGCGTCGCTCTTTGCCGCTCTCGGCGCAGGTTTTACTGGAAATCCCCAGCGCTCCACTGGCGGCCGCGACCTCCCTGCCAAAAGCCTCCCGAAGTCTGCGCGCCAAAGCAGTTCGTGTGACGCACGCGGAAGGTTACAACCTCGTTGGACTCAAGTTCGCCCATCCACTGACAAATCACGCTGGAAGCCGGGCGGGTGAGCGACGGAAACTCGCTTCTCTTGTGTGAAAACTTTTTCCCACGTTTTGAGCCGCATTCGGGCTTCCTTTCCACCCACCTGCCGTTCTCTGCAGTGATGGCCGCGATTTGTGTAATCGTTTGTTGCAAAACAGCTTAGTTACAGTTTTGACCGGATTCTGAGGGTTGACCCTGGTTTGGCTTTATGGGTGCAGTTCTAGCAGTGCACGCATAAACTTCGAGCCACCCATGACAAGTACAACTTCAATCAGCCCACTGATTCAATCCATAGGGGAAATCCCGCCGGAGGCGGTTGTCTTTGGCCGGTCGGATGCCATGCAGGCGCTCCGCAGCCGCATGGATAAGGTCGCAAGCGCGAACGTCCCGGTTCTGATCCATGGCGAGAGCGGCACCGGTAAAGACATCATTGCGCGCATGATCCACGGTTTGTCACCGTGGCGAACTGGCCCGTATGTGAAAGTCAATTGCCCCGCCATTCCTGGGACACTACTGGAAAGCGAGCTCTTCGGATACGAAAAAGGGGCATTTACCGGCGCTTATGGTGCCAAGCCGGGTAGGGTCGAACTGGCACATCGTGGAACGCTCTTCCTGGACGAAATCTCAGAACTTGAATTGGGGCTGCAATCCAAACTTCTGCAATTGTTACAGGATGGTCAGTTCTGCCGCATCGGGGCGCAGGAAGACAAGAAAGTCGAAGTGCGAGTGGTTTGTGCGACCAATCGCCAGTTGGAAGTGGAAGTTGAAGCCGGCACTTTCCGCCAGGATCTCTTCTACCGCATTAACGTCGTGAACCTGTTCATGCCTCCTCTGCGAGAGAGGCGCAGCGATATTCCCGACCTGGTGGACTACTTTCTGCAATACTACAACCGGAAATTCAACAGCCGGGCCCGCGAGCTATCCACCGACCTGATGACTTCGCTGCAGAAATATCATTGGCCGGGAAACATTCGGGAGCTTGAGAACCTGATGAAGCGGTATGTGATTCTGGGCAGCGAAGAAGTTATCACCAGCGACCTGGTTACGCGAGAGCAGGAATATTTCAATCCGGACATCAATCTTGATGGTCCCATCTCTCTGAAGAAACTCACACGTCAGGCGACGCGTGAACTGGAGCGGAAGGTGATTCTGAAAGTGTTACAGGCCCACCACTGGAATCGCAAGCAAGCGGCGCGGGCGTTGAGCATCAGCTATCGCGCGCTGCTCTATAAGATCCGCGATGCGGGTATTCCTACAAACCGCTCTACCCGACGTCGACTGGAGCCGGTTTCGAACCAGGGAGCTGCAGCCGATTGATCTGCAGAAATTCGTTGATTACTGCTTCTTCTTTTTCTTCCCGAATAGCCCAGTCAGGGCATCGATAGCCTGGTTCGCGTTTGGATTGTTTGTCTTCGGTAGATTCCCCTGTAGCTGATTGCTTAGTTGACTCTTTACCATCCCCTGCACATCAGGGACAAATTTCGGATCGGACGTGGTCCCCTGAATAAAAAATGGAATGCTGGCGCTCTTGCCTCCCAGACCGGCCAGTTGCGAGAGCCCTGAAACAGCCGTGCCTGCAAGATTCGCCGTCATGTGATAGTTCAGCGCTCCGCTGGGTGCGATGTTGCCGCTGCCCACTAGCGTTCCCAGCGCAGGGATTATGAGGTTCACGTTCTGTGTACTGATGCCGTCAGGTGCGACGTGGGCATCCGTGCTTAGATTCTGAATCGACGTGTCCTGTCCCGTCTGCGCACCCGACAAAGCAGAAATTGCCGAAAGCTTTGATCCCAGATTAAAGCCGGCAAGCTTAGTCTGAGCTAGTTTGATTGGGCCTGTAATAACAGGCTTTGCTGCACTTCCCGTGATCGCCAGCTCTGTCGTGAGCGTGCCACCTTGCAGGGACGATCCCGAAGGGAGTATCACGCCCAGCGCAGGCAGCATCGTCTCAAGCTCGTTGACGGGCATGCCGGGCGCATTCAGTTTCATGTTCAGTAGCGTGTCATCTCCCTTTATCTGATATGCACCGGTCACATGGGCCAAAGCTTGGCCTAAAGCAATGTCACCCTGACTGAGGGTGCCCGCTTCTCTTTCCAGGTTGTACTCCGTTGCGTACTTTGCTTGTACCGGCCGCCCCGCCGGAGAGCCTTTTGGCGACGCCTTCAGTTTGTCAATATTCACCGTCCCGTTCGAGCGCGCATTGTGCCCGTCGGAACTGATAGTGCCGTCGAAGTCGGCCAATCCCGCGATGCCGGAAGAAGGATCCACGAATCCGGAGGCAGCCAGATCCAGCCGCTTCACTTCCAGTTTTGCCTGCACGGGCGTTGCAGCCGCATCGTTGGCATCAATCGGTCCGGCTTTCCCATCCAGTTTGAGATTGCCGCCTCCCGGCAGAACCGCGGTCAGGGTAAACGGGAACTGTGAGGCGAAAGAGAAATCGCGCACCGTGATGTTCACGTTGTTGTATACGTGAGGCTGCGCTGAGGAATTAGCCTTTCCCACAGCTACGCGGCCACCAGTCACGTCCAGCTTGGCAACTGAGAGATTCTCAGTGATCGGCTCGCCTGGCTTTGACGAAGATTGCGTCGGCTTTGCGACTGCCTCTCTCACGGGTTTTGGCGCATTCGCAGGGATGTTTGACGAACTGCTGGGTGCGGCCGCGGGATGCGCATTCTTACCAAGGCTGGAAAAGTTCCATTTGCCTGCCGCCGATTTCAGCAAAGAAATTTGCGGCTCTTCCAACGTGAGATCAGTCACGTGAACCGCCTTCGAGAAGAGCAGCGGCATAATCTCCACGCCCACCTTCAGCGACTTGGCGCGGATAAATGGGTCCTTGCTGAAAGCCGGATCATCCGCGATCGAGAGAGCTTCTGCTCCCACGCTTCCGGTAAGAATCGAAAGACTCAAATTGCCGACCTTTACGTCGCGCCCCAAAGCGGCAGATAGATCCGACTCCAGCTTCGGCCGGAACGTATTAACGTTAATCAGAAAGGGCAGCGCTATGACCACCAACAGCAAGACTACGATTACGATTCCAATGATCTTCAGCGCACGTTTCATAAAGGTGTTCTCCGTTCCAAAACTATTTTCTTAGATGAAATTGGGCCAACTGAAGAGGCTCAGGCAAGCCGCCATACATTGCCGCCCTAAGCTTCCGCAAAACATGGACATCCACGAACCCTCATTGCGGTTCCCGAGCAATTTCCGGACTCGGTAAAGCCCCGCCGTACAATTCCTTCTGGCGTTCTTCCCGAGGCTTATTCATCATGCCGGTCGTAGCTTGCATCTCCGCCTTGGCTTCCTCGACGCGGCCAAGCTGCCTCAAAACTTGGCCTCGCAAATAGTGAATAGTGTAGTTGCCGGGGTCAGCCTTATCGGCAGCATCAGTTTCAGACAGGGCCTCGGCGTTTTTACCCATGCGCTGGTAAACGCGTGCCAGCGTGTAATGCGCGCTGGCAAGTTGCGGGTTCAGTCGCAATGCTTGGCGGAGATTTTTCTCCGCTTCATGATCCTTCTGCCGCAGAAAATTGACAAGGCCTAACTGGTCGTAACTGAATGCGACGTCCGGCTCAACCGTGATGTCCCGCAAAAATTCCTGCTCAGCACGCGCAAGATCCTGTTTCCTGTAGTACGCCACCCCTAAATTGAAATGCACGAATGGAAGCTTGGGGTTGGCGCTGGCTGCGGCCTCCAGTTCCTTGATAGCGTCATCGTACTCTTCGCGATTGAGATGAGCTTTCCCCATTAGCAAATGCAATTCAGCAGAGTCTTGGCCGATTTCCAGCAAGCGACCAAGCGCCCGCCGCTCGAGCTCGGGATGCTGCGATTTCCCGGCGGCGATACCAAGCGCATAGAAGTAATTTAGTTGATCGGAGGCCTGCGACCACAACGGTTCTAAGGTTGTCGTAGCCTCAGCGTAATGTTCGGTGAGGAAGTAACAGAGGCCCAGCAGGTAACGTGCCTGAAAAGAGTCCGGCACCTCTCTCACCACGGACGCGAACGCCGGAATTGCCGAACCGAAATCGTTTTGCCGATAGTAGACCAGACCGATATTCAAGCGGATGCCGGCCACGCCAGGCGCCAGATGCTCCGCCTTATCCAGCATCGCAAGCACCTGTTTCCACTGCTTGCGACGCATGTAGACCACACCCAGATTCGCGTATGCGCCCGCCAATTGCGGGCTCGCCGCCAGAACCGCGCGAAAGTGCTTTTCTGCCTCATCAAGACGATTGCCTTTCAAGGCCAGTTCGCCGTGCTGGAATTCCTGCTGAGGGTCGGAAGATGGTTTCGCTTGAGCCGTGGACCGCAGGACCGTTCCCGCGAGGACGGCCAGCAAGGGAGCGCACCAAAGTGCACACTCTCTGCCTTGTATCGAAAAGAGCAG
>Ga0075434_100000036_pt1 | contig 60801 bp, 53 predicted proteins | sample RhiMethybrSRZTD3_FD_75298 | JGI IMG/M metagenome (GOLD analysis project Ga0075434, IMG submission 75298) | Populus rhizosphere microbial communities from Tennessee, USA - Rhizosphere MetaG P. TD hybrid SRZTD3 | ecosystem: Host-associated > Plants > Roots > Rhizosphere > Soil | place: USA...
CCGGTTCCCCGCGGTCGACGGCCAGGGCAACGTGTACGTGGGCGAGACCTGGGGCTGCGACTCCGGGTGTACCGGCACGCCGTACGGCTACGGCGTCGAGAAGTACGCGCCCGGCAACATCTCCGCGTTCCCGTCGTGCACAGTCACCAACGCCACCACCGCGCAGAGCACCTGTGCCGGCGCCGCCAGGCTGCCGTGGGCGACCGGCCCGCAGCCGCCGCCGCGGGGCGGGTTCAACCAGCAGAACGGCATCGCCATCGATCCAACCGACAACTCGCTGTTCGTGGTCGACACGTTCGAGCAGCGCGTGCAGAAGTTCGACTCCACGTCCACGTGCACATCGCAAGCCAGCTGCCCTGCCTGGGAGCTGCAGTGGGGCTCGCGGCAGCCGGCCAGCCCGGCGTCGGACGGGTTCGGCTATCCGCGCGCGCTCACGTTCGGCGACGGCATGGTCTGGGTCGGTGACAACAACAATGCCGTGATCACGTTCAAGCCGGATGGCAGCTTCGTGCACCGCTATGGATCGCAAGGACCGCAGCCCGGCATGTTCAAAGGCGGCGTGCAGGGCATCCACGTCGAGAACGGCAAGGTCTACGCCACCGACGTGGCGGGCTGCCGCCTGCAGGTGTTCGACGAGGCGAAGCTGCTCAGCGCGTCCAGCATCGCCACCGCTCCGGCCGGCACGCTGCTGGAGAACCTGGGCAGCTGCGGATCGGGCGTCAACCAGATGACCGCTCCCCGCGGCGTCGCGGTCTCCCCGGACGGGAACACCGTGTACGTTGCCGAGACCGGCAACAACCGCATCAGTGTGTGGAACCTGAACACCAACTCGGCGACGACCGTGAAGCCGAGCTGTGGCGGCAAGGGCCTGGCCCAGCCCTGGGGGATCACCTGGGATCCAAGCAAGACGTGGCTCTACATCGGCGACGTGAAGAACGCGCGAGTGGTTCGCTGGAACCCATCCACCAACGCCTGCCAGGTGGTGGTCACGAGCAACGACCTGCCGCCCCAGTATCAGATGCTGGGCTCGAACTTCGCGGAGTTCGACTCCAACGGACTGATGTACGTGAGCGACAACGCCCGTCACATCTACGTGTTCCAGGTCACCGGCTAGCGGTAGCCGGGGCGCGGCGGGCGCCATGCGCCTCGGCGTGACGTCAGGCGGCCCGCCGACCGTGCTGGACGGCTTCGAAGTACGCCACGCGGTCGGCATCATCACCGCCCGATGCCAGGATCGCCCGGCGGCGCCCCAGCAGGTGCCCGACACGGGCCTTCACGTCGCCGCCGAGGCGCGCCAGCAGTGCGGTGATGCTGGCGCCCAGCCCGCGCCGGGTGGCCCGCACCACCGCGCGTGAGAGCGACGGCTGGTTGGGCGGGCGGTCGGGCGGCGACAGCCGTTCGCTGCCGCGCACGATCTGCACCCAGACGCGGCTCCCGGAAAGCGCGTCCATCACCTGCGGCGGGATCGGCGCATCCAGGAGCTGCGCGCTCCGCCGGAAGCTGACGGCCACCACCTCGGCCACACGCCATGCGCGGGCGCGCGCCACCAGCTGCTGCCAGTCCAGCTCGGGGTCGGCGGCGGCCCGGTCGATGTCCTTCAGCCAGGCCAGCTTCGCGCCTCCCGACAGCCCCGCGTGCACGGCCAGCTGCAGCAGCGTGTCCGCAGGGTCGAGCGTGAGCACCGCTGGCCCGTCCAGCGACACCCGCCGGGCGCGCCCGAACAGCTCGTCCATGTCGATCGCGAAGCTGCCCCGCACCGAGGCGCGGTTGATCAGGTGCCAGTGCACGTCGGCGCAGGTGCCGAACCGGGCGGCCATGTGCACCTGCCCGCGCATCTCGCGTCGGATCACGCGCCAGTTGCGATCGAGCATGTCGCATCCGCTTTCGAGCAGCGCGGTGATGGCATCGCCGAACACACGCCGCTCGACGACGAGGTCGAGGTCACCGTATGACCGCATGTCGTTGCGCGGGTAGATCACCTCCGACAGCACCGGCCCCTTCACCACCATGAACGACACGCCGGCGGCGTCCAGCGTGGCCGCCAGCGAGGTGAGCTCGCCGACCACTTTCATGTGGTGCGTCAAGTTGAGGTGGTAGACGGTGGCCAGCAGCGAGCGCAGCTCGGGATCGAGCGTCGGCAGCTCGCGCGCCGACAGGTAGAGCAGGTTCGCCACGCCGTGGTCGGCGGCGGCCTTCCCCACCGCCCGCGGGTCGGCCCCCTCCAGCATCTGCTCGATGCCGTCCGGCGCCGCCGACCAGTCGTGTTCGATAGTGCAGCGGCGCAGCAGCTCGAATAGCTCCGGCGGCCTCACGTAAACCTCGCCATCGGCTCGTGCCCGGCCCGGCCCGGTGGCGGTCCCACGTCCACACCGTTCAGCTCCACCCACGCGTGCGCGTCCTTGGTGATCGCGGCCTGCGGCAGTCCCACGACCAGCTCCGCCGGGTCGCCCTGCTCTCGCAGCAGCCGGTACAGCACCAGCGCGTTGAAGATGCAGCGGGGGCGGCGCGAGCCGATCCGCAGCGTGCGGTCGATCGCCCAGCCCAGCTGCCGCGCCGGGATCGGCTCGCCCGACCGCACCGGCACGTCGCCGAAGCTCGCGGCCAGTGCCGGCAGCGGCTCTCGCGCCAGCCGCCGCCGCACCTGCGCGTAGCAGGCGACGATGCGCACCGCCAGGGTCACGCGCCGCGTGATGGGCAGCGGCGTCCGCGAGGTCATTCGTCGCACAGCGCCACCACCTGGGCCACCACGTCGGGCAGCGTCTCGAACGTCATCGGCCTGTGGAACTGGTAGACGGGGACCGTGGTGGTGAGGTCGGCGAGCTGTTGGAACGCGCGCGTGCGGTCGGCCGTGTCGGGGACGCGGAATGCCAGCACCCACATGTCGCGGATGGCCGCGGCGCCGTCGATCCGCTCCATGCGCATCTCCGGGCCATCGCCGACGTGCAGGAGCACGATCGCCGCCAGGGGAACGGGACCGCCGTCGCCGCGCCGCTCCGGCTCGATCTCCAGGTAGGCCCGGCTGGCGCCCATCTCGACCAGCCGCATACCGTCGGGGATCGCCGGGTTCGACCGCATCCGCAGCAACGCGGGGCCCGGCATAACGCTCGGGAGCGGCTGCATCTGCACGCGTGCGATGTCCTCCGTGAGCAGCCGGCAGCCGGCGGCATGCAGCGCCAGCGCCAGCGTCGTCTTGCCGTGCTTGCCGGGCGCGGCCACGATCACGGCTCGCCCGTTCCGCTCGATCGCGACGGCGTGCAGGGAGAGGTCGCCCTGACGCGTGAAGGTGACCATGGACGGCACTCCCCAGAGGTGCATCTCGCGCCGCAACGGGTCGGTGCCGGCCGGCACCTCGATCGTGCGGTCGAACGGCGCGATCCGGTACCAGCCGACGTTCTCTGCCCAGAAATCGAAGATCTGGCCACCGCCGTAGAGCCTCCCCGTCACGCCGGCCGACGTCGTCCAGTGCAGCAGGTGCGGCTCGTCGTGCTGCGGTTCGGCGCCGCGCATCTCGACCACCTCGATCTGGTCGGCGCTGACCCCTGGCCGCGTGAAGCGCAGGTCGATCGTGCTCCTGATGGAGTATCCGAAGCACGTTTGCGAAGCGGAATCGTTCACCAGTTGGCGAGAAACGCGTGGGCGGAGGTCAGATCGCGCGCCCAGCAATACTCCCAGAGCGTGAAGTTGCCCTGGTCGAGTCGCTCCGCCAGCCGGCGGTAGTCGACGCCGGCGAGACGGTGCGGGGGGTCTGCGGTGTAGCGTCGCATGACGTCGTAATCGGCGTGCGTGAGCAGATGTTCGCCGAACACGGTCTTGTCCCTGCGGTCGAGGATCGCATCGGGCACGCGACCGCGCAGGCAGCGTTTCACCAGCGTCTTTCTGCGCGTGTCGGGATACTTGACCTCGGCCCGCAGGCTCAGGAAGAACTCCCACAGGTCGACGTCCACGAAGGGGCGGCGGACGTCCACGCCGTGAATCGCCGCCACCACCTCGTCGGCGGCAAGCGTCTCGGAGGAGCCGCCGAACGAGGCGGTCTGCTGGCTCACCCAACGCTGCCGCGCCGGCGTCAGCAGGTCGGGCCGCGGGATCGTCGTCACCTCGCGGTGGGTGATCCAATCCGGCGGCGGAACGACACGCTTGGCACCGCGCCAGTTGAGGAAGCTGTTGGCCAACCGCCCGGGCACCAGCGACGGCAGGAACTGTCTGGCGATGAACGGCCAGCGGGCTCCCCGGCGGCGCTGGGTGCGCACGAGCGAGGTCACCGCCGAGAGCCGGCCGTGCGTCAGCAGGTGCCCGACCAGGTGCCCGCGGCTGTCGATCACGTATTCGGCCAGCTCGCCGGTCAGCAGCGAGCGATGACCGAGCCGGCGCGCGAGCGCGTAGTTCTCGTCCAGCTCCGGTACCGAGACGATCGGCGTCGGGCAGTCCAGCAGGTCACCCCAGCGCTGCACGTCGTCGAGGCCCTTCGCCTGCGGCCGGTAGGTGTGCAGCGGCATGCCCAGATGCTCCGCCACCAGCGAGATCCAGCCGCTCTCGTCCACGCTGGGCAGATCGGGAAACACGGCCGACAACGCCCCCACCGGCCTGCCGAATCGCTGCTCGTGTCCGGGAGCGGCGAACGCGGCCACGGCCGGCGAATCGATGCCCCCCGACAGCGACACCCCGTCGTTCCCGGTCAGGCAGCGCCCGACCGCCTGATCGAACAACTCGGCGAAACGCTGCTCGGCCTCGGCTGGAGTAAAGCGGCCGGTCTCCACGAGCTGCTCCGGTTCCCAGTAGCGGTCGGCGCGCCGGCGGCCGCCGCGATCGTGGGACAGGACGCTGGCGGCCGCCATCCGCTTGACACCCTTGACGGCACAGTCGGCATCGGCGCCTCCGCCCTGCCCGTAGAAGATGCGCTCCACGGCGTCCAGATCGGGCTCGCGGGGGAGGCCCGCGCCCGCCAGAACCTGTTTGGCTTCGCTCGCCAGGTGCACCGCACCGCCGTCCTCGCGGTAGTACACCGCGCGAAACCCGACCTGGTCGCGGAAGCTCCACATCCGCTCGCCGTCGGTGACGGCGGCGGCGAACTGCCCGCGCAGACGGGCGGGGGCGCCCTCACCCCATACGCGGAACGCCTCCTCGAGGATGTCGGCCGGCGTCTCGCCGGCCGCAGCTCGCCCGTGCGCGGCCAGCTGCTGACGCAGGTCGGCGGCGTTGTCGAGCCTGCCCGAGAACGCCGCAACCAGGCCGTTCCCGGTCGATATGGAGCCGTCAGCGGCCTCGTCATCCTGGGACACACCGAGGGCCACCGCACCGTGCTCCCGCACCTGCTGCCGGCCGCCGCGATGCGGTGCCGCATCCAGCATCTGGCGGACGCGATCCGGCTCAGCCGGTCCCGCCCTGCTGAGTCGTGCTGCGAGGGATCCCATCCTCACTCAGTCTAGTGACGGGAGGGGGTCTGTCCAGTCAACGCTGGACGTCCCATAACTCGTCATCATAGGGAGTTGACAGAAGCTGACTGGACAGTATATTCGTATTGGCTTCGTAGTTTTCTGATATAGAGGGGGGTACTCCGTGAAGTACGTTGCTCCGGTGGTGGTTGACTATGGCTCGATCGCTGACCACACGTTCATCCACACGAACAAGAACGGCCACACGGTCCACAAGGATCACATCGTTTGCGAGACCGACAAGTTCGGCGAGTACTCGTGCGGTGGCCACGGCGGTTCGGTGGGCTCGAGCGGCTAACCAGCACTTTTCGTTCTGACCGGATTGACGGACAGTCCGTCCGGGGGCGCAAACCCCCTGAGCGCTGTCCTGGATGCTCGTGACGTTAGCCGGTCGTTCGGTGACAAGCAGGTTCTGTCCGGCGTCGACCTTGAGGTCGGCGCCGGACGTATTTCTGCGCTGCTCGGACCCAACGGCGCCGGCAAGACCACGTTCCTACGGATCCTGACGGGGCTGCTCTTGGCAGAAGGCGGCCACGTGACGGTGGCCGGCATCGATGTGGGCCAGAACCCGATGGCCGCTCGCCGCCACATCGGGTTCTTCCCGTCCGCCGACCGCACCTTCTACAACCGCATCAGCGGCCTCGAGAACCTGGCCTTCTTTGGGCGCATGTACGGAATAGGCCGTCAAGAGGCCCTCGCGCGTGCCCGCAAGCGCTTGGTCGACGTTGGACTCAGCGACGCCGTCGAGCAGCGCGTGGGGCTATACAGTCACGGCATGCAGAAGCGACTCTCGATGGCCCGCGCCCTGTTGATGGATCCACCGGTGCTGGTGATCGACGAGGCCACCGACGGGCTCGACCCCGAGGGCGCCCGCCGGGTGCAGGACCTGACCCGCTCGATCGCCGCCGAAGGCACCGCCGTGGTCTGGACCACCCAGAGGCTGGACGAGATCCGCGGGTTCGCCGACGCGGTCACCGTGCTCGACCAGGGCCGCACCACCTTCCAGGGCACCGTCGAGGACCTGATGCTGAAGTCGAGCGCGCGCGGGTATTTACTACGGCTGCGCACCGCCGACGCGACCCTGGACGACGATGCATTGGCGCAGGCCGCAGCGGCGCTGGGCGATCGCGGAAAGCTGGCGCGGGTGGGCGCCGACCGCGAGCACTTCCGGCTCGACCTGGCCGACCATGCGGTGCTGGGCGAGGTGCTGGCAGACCTGTCGACAACCGGTGTCGTCGTGCTCGACTGCGCCCAGCAGCGCTCCGAGCTGGAGGAGTCGTTCCTGCGGCTGACCACGGCCAGGACGTGACCGGTAGGAGATCGGGCGCACTCGCCGAGGCGTTCAAGCTCGGGGCGTTCTTTCGACGCGACCTGCTGGTGCGGCTCAGCTACCGCGGAGCCATCGTCAGCGATTGGATCAACCTGTTCGCCCAGGCTCTGGTGTTCTCGTTCGTGTCCAAGCTGGTGCATCCGATCCACATCAACGGCGGCGGTCGCACCTCCTACATCGCCTTCGTCACCGTCGGCATCGCCGTGGCGGGCTTCATGGCCGTGGGGCTGGCGCGGCTGGTCAGCGCCATACAGCAGGAGCAGTCGCTGGGAACGTTGGAGTCGCTGATGGTGACTCCCACCACCGCCAGCGTGGTGCTGCTGGGCTCCGTCATCTACGACCTGATCTACGTGCCGTTCCGGACGGTCATATTCCTGATCATCGTGTCGCTCGTGTTCAACGTCAGCTTCGCCGCCAGCGGGTACATCCCCGCGCTGCTGATCCTGGCCACGTTCATCCCGTTCGTGTGGGGGCTCGGGTCAATCGCCTCGGCCGGCGTGCTCACCTTCCGGCGCGGCTCGGGCGCGATCGGGTTTCTGGCCTTTGCGCTGACGTTCACGTCGGGCGCGTACTTCCCGCTGGCGCTGTTCCCGTCGTGGGTCGCCCCCCTGGCCAGCATCAATCCGATCGGGATCGCGATCACGGGCATGCGGGCGCAGCTGATCGGCGGGGCCGGGTGGCACGAGGCGCTCGTCACCATCGCCAAGCTGGTGCCGTTGTCCGGGATCACGCTGCTGCTGGGGCTGTACGCCTTCCGGCTGGCCATGCGTCGCGAGCGGCGACTCGGTACGCTCGGCCTGTACTGACAAGGAGCGACCACGCATGATCGACCCGACCACTCGAATCAGCCGCAACCCCGACGTCGTCTTCCGCTCGCTGGAGGAGGAGCAGGGTGGCGTGCTCCTGCATCTGCAGTCGGGCGCCTATCACGGACTGAACCAGTTCGGCTCGCTGATCTGGGATCTGATCGAGAGCGAGACGCGGTTTGCCGATCTGGTGGACGGCGTACGGGCCGAGACGGAGGATGCGCCGGCATCGGTCGACGAGGACGTCTCCAGCTTCGTCGAGGACCTGAGCGCCCGCGACCTCGTGCAACTGACGCCCTAGCGCTCAATTCCCGCAATTTGCGGCGTTGTTCGGAAAAAACGAACAGAACGCTGAGCGTCGGCTTACAGCTTGCGAACAAGTGCCGCCGAACCTGCGGCAGAACGACTGCGCCTGACCCCGACCTGAGAGGTGTCGTCTGTGGCACGCCCTGCCCGCCTGAAGCTGGCCACCATCTGCGCGTTTGCCGTCTGCGCGGCGTCGCTCACCGGCGCGCGCAGCGGCATCGCCGCGATCGCAACCGACTCAGGTGTGCATACCTGGTTGTTCGACGGATCAAACACCGTGGTCAACAACGCCACGGCCGCGACCACCGTCGCCAAGCGCAACGACGTGATCGTGGGCGTGCCCAGCTACGGCGGCTACCTGGGAGTCATGAAGGCGGCCCATCCCGGCATCATCGTGGCCGAGTACCACAAGGGCACGACCGTCAAGAGCGACTTCCCGTGGGTCTACGCCAACCACCGCGACTGGCTCCTGAAGGACGCCAGCGGCAACATCCTGAAGAGCAGCTGGGGTGGCTATCTGATCAACCCGGAGCTGTCCGCGGTGCGCCAGTGGGAAGCGAGCTATGCGCAGGCCCAGCAGGCCGCGGGCTGGACCGGCATCTACATGGACGCGATGGGCAGCATGGCCTTCTACGGGTTCAGGAGCACGCCGATCGATCCCCAGACCGGCAAGCCGTTCACGCTCGACAAGTGGCTTGCGGCAACCAGCGGGCTGGCAACCGCCGTCGATCAGGCGGTCACGATCCCCGTGATTGACAACGGGCTCAACAACGGCACCCGCTACATGCTCAACACGCACGTGCTGGCTGACGTCGGCCAGGGCGGGGTGTTCGAGGGGTGCTTCCGCGACGCCACGGACGGGGTCGCCAAGTGGCCGTCGGTGACCGACTGGTTGAACCAGGTGAACGCGATCGCCGACGTCCAGTCCAAGGGCAAGCTGGCCCTGTGCCTGACCAAGCTGTGGGTGTCAGCAACAACTGCGCAGCGGAATCAGTGGCAGCAGTTCGCGCTGGCCTCCTTCCTGCTGGCCAAGGGCTCGAGCGCGGACTTCATGTTTATGGGGTCAAAGACGCAGAACGCGCTGGCGACGACCAACGCCGGGTACCCGGCGCTCGGCGCCGCCACGTCGGCACGCACCCAGCAGGGATCGACGTGGGTGCGCCACTTCCAGAACGGCGTGGTGGCCGTGAATCCGGGCGGCGCGTCCGCGTCGCTGTCGCTGGGCGGATCGTTCGTCGATCCGTCGGGCCGATCCGTGACCAGCGCGACGGTCGCGCCTCACACGGGAGTCATCTTTACGCACTAGGCCGTGTGCGTCCGGATGCGCGACCGATCCGGGCGAACCGGCCCAGTATCAGGTTGTCCTCGTCGTCGAACGACGAGGTGGCCAGTAGGGCCGTCGCGTAGGCGAGGGTTGCGCCGGCCGCGCCGCCGATGATGGCGAGTGCGGCCGGCGCGGAGTCCAGCAGCACGCGAAGGCCGGCCGCGGTCAGCACGAACACCGTCAGGGCCAGCCCCACCGGCCGTGACCAGTCGCCGAACGGCTGCATACCGAGCACGCGGTACACCTGCCACAGCCTGATCAGGTTCCAGATCACGATCGATATTCCCCAGGCCAGGCCGGCGCCGATCATGCCGTAGGGCGGGATCAGCGCCACGTTCAGGAGCACGTTCAGCACCAGCGCGATCACGCTGTTCTTGAGCACCAGGTCGGCGCGCCCGATCATCGTCACCACGTGACCGCAGGGGCCGGTCGCGGCGTTCACCGTCTGCCCGATCGCGAGCAGCGCCAGCGGCCACGCGCCGCGAGCGTAGCTGGGCCCGTACAGGAGCGTCACGATCGGCAGCGCGAACAGGGTCAGGAACAGGAGCGGCGGACAGCCGGCGATGGTCGACCACTTGGTGGCGAACCCGTACATACGGTACAGCCCGGCGTGGTCGGAGAGCGCGTACAGCCGTCCGATCTGGGGCTGGAACGCGATCCCGATCGGCAGGATGAACATCATTCCGAACAGGACGGTGCGGGTCGCGATCGAGTAGACCGCGACATCGGCGGGCGGGCGCCACAGCCCCAGCAGCAGCGTATCCGCCCACAGCAGCCCTACGCCGGCCAGCGATGCGCCCCACTGGTTGGCGCTGAACCGGATCAGCGCGCCGGTCTCCACGCGCGCGGCCTGCCGCAGCGTTCCGGTCACGCCGCGCGCCGCCAGTGCGGCTGCGGCAAGCGTCAGGTAGGACGCGATCGTGAACGCCACCGCCGTGCCGTCGAGGCCGTAGCCGAGCGCCAGCGCGAAGGCCACCAGCGCCACACGCAGCACGCCGTCGGCGACCTGGTCGACCACCACGAACGCCTTCATGCGACCGGTGCCGCGGGTGGCGCCGATCAGCACCATCTGCAGCGTCACCGCCGGCAGCGACAGCACCATCACCCGCAGCACGTACTGCAGGTCGTGTGCGCCGAACAGGTCGGACAGCTGCGGCGCCAGCGCGAACACCAGCGCGGCGATCGCGATCGACGCCCCGCCGGCCAGCAGCACCGACAGCGCCACCGCCGCCCGCGCGCGGTCGTGCTCCCCCCGCGCGCGGTGCACCGCCACGTAGCGGATCGCGGTCACGTCGAGGCCGAGCACGGCCAGTACTGACAGCAGCCGTACGGCCGCGAACCCTTCGAAGAAGATGCCGGCCGCATCCTGGTTCAGGGAGCGGCCGATCATCAGCACCAGGGCGAACTGCATGGCGTTGGCCGCAGCCAGTCCCACGAAGTTCATTGCCGATCGCTGGACGAGCGTGGTCGTCTCAGGCTTGGCTGCGTCGTCCACGGTCATCTGCGCTTCCAGTCTACGTGTGCCCCCCGGTGAGCGCGACGCCGAGGACGGGGCGTCTACGCCGACGGCACCTGTGCCAGCCGGGCGGCCAGGTCGTCGCAGCGCCGCCGGATCTCGGGGTCGATCTCGAGCGGCCGCCGGTCGGGCGCTTCACGACGCTCGATGTGCGCGGACAGGGAGGCGTCGAACGGGAAGTCCAGAAACGCGCACAGCGCGCGCATGTTGCCGTCAGGGTCGGCCAGGAACCGGTCGTAGCAGGCCAGCCTCACGTCGTCGCGCTGGTCGAGCCCGCGCTCGAAGTAGAGCGAGTTGCGCACATACCAGAACAGGGCGGCGGCCGACTCGGGCGTCATCGTCGCGTAGTCGAAGCTCTCGACCAGCGCCCGGTTCTGGGCCGACATGCCGCGCGCCTGCCAGCGGTGGTCGCCGCGGCCGGCCGCGATCTCGGTCAGCACATCGAGGTTGTTGGTGCCGAACTTGGCGAGCGCCGAGCGCACCCGGCCGTCGACGTCGCGGTATGCCCAGATCGCGCGGCCAGGACTGGGGGTGCCGAGCCGGTCCAGGATCTCGTCCACTCGGTGTGAGTCGCAGAGCGGCTTGAACAGCACGTAGCGGTGGCCCGAGCGCATCACCAGGTCTCGCACCACCGGATCTGGCCGCAGCTGGAACCGCTCGAAGGCGTCGCCGTCGTTCTCGTTTCGCACCTCGAACTCGGGGGATCGCTCCAGCCCGCGCACCAGCATGTTGGTGCCCGACCGCTGCACGCCCACCAGGTAGACCGGAACCGCGCCGGGGGCGACCGAGTGGGCCCGCCGCCAGCGGCGCTTGCGCAGCGCCAGCGGCACTCGCTCCAACGGGTTCAGCTGATCCTCCTCGATCAACCGCCGGAATCCGTGCGCGCGTCCCCACTCCCAGTGGCGTCGTACGCGCATCCCGATCCAGCGCATGCGCGACTCCCGTCCGCTCTCAGTCTGCACGATCGGCAGTGTTGCAGAAGGGGTGCGTCGCCGGATGCGACAACGCGGTGCCTCGCGATCCTAGCTCGCTGTAAATAATCAGTAAGACTAGCGTCCAGCATGTAACGCAAGTAGCGGGGTTTGCCGATACAGCCTCCGTATCAAGGGTGCATGCGCGGGGTGGGCGGGCGCCGCGCACGCAGCCACACCACCACTCCGGGGGGATTTGTTGAAACGGTTACTTGCGGCCGCCGTGGCTGCGATCGCGACGATGCTGATGGTCACGAACGCAAGCGGCACGAGCTCGATGAGCATGGCAAGCGTGGGATTTGTCAGCAGTGAGAACGGCATCCATCTTTGGGCTCCGATGCACACGGCTCCGCAGCGGTTCACAACGCAGGCGGCTGCGGAGGATGCCGCCAGGCGTTTCGACTTGATCACGTTCAATCCAGCTCAGCTGGGCGGCTACGCCTCGGCGATGAAGGCCGCCAATCCCAACCTGAAGCTGTACGTCTATCTGAACGGCACGTTCCTCTACAAGCGGCTGTACGGCACGGTCGACTCGTCGATGCTCTCGCGCGACGCGCAGGGACGTGTGGTCGTATCGCACGGCTACGGCAACTACCTGGCCGACCCGGGCGACCCCAACTGGGTCTCCTACGTGCAGCAGTCGTGCGCGAAGCTACTGGCCGGAACGGTCTACGACGGCTGTTACCTGGACATGCTGGGCACGGCGCCGCTGTGGCCGGGCTACACCACCGGCCTGCCCATCAACCCGGCCACCGGCCAGGTCTGGACGAAGCTTGACTGGCTGAATGCGACCAGCGCGCTGGCCGCCAAGGTGGCGTCGTTCACCGGCAAGCCTGTGCTCGGCAACGGCATCGGCAACGGGCCCCGGTACTTCGCTCCCGGCGCGCCCAGCAAGCTGCTGCTGAGCGGTGCGACCGGGGTCAGCGCCGAGACCTGGACGCGGCAGGCGGGTGCTCCACTGACCCGCTTCGAGCCGACGAAGGCCTGGGTGCAGGACGTGGACATGCTGAGCGATGCGAGTTCCACCGGCGGTCTGGCGCTGACCATCACCAAGACTTGGACGGCCGGCACCGCCGCGCAGAAGGAGGATGCCCGCAGGTTCGCGCTGGCCAGCTTCCTGCTCGGCAACAACGGCAACTCGTACTTCTACTTCACGGCCAACAAGACCGATCCGGCCACGCTCGACGATCCGCTGTACCACCTGCAGATCGGCTCGCCGACCGGGCCCTACGTGGTGCAGAACGGCGTCTACGTGCGCAACTTCACCAACGGGAAGGTGATGGTCAACACGACCGATGCGCCGGTTTCGATCGGTCTGGGCGGTGCATACCGCCGCTCGGATGGGAGCTTCGCGCTGGGTGCCACGCTGCCTGCGCACGGCTCTCAGATCTTCACCACCAGCTGATCGGCGTCCCCGGTTCACGGCCCCGGCGGGGAGTTCTCGCCGGGGCCGCGGGCTGGTACCTCTCCGGTAGGCTCTCGGCCTGATGGCGGAGCACACCACCGAGGACCGACTGCAGGCGCTCGAGCAGCTGCGCCGCGAGGCGCTGCACTCGGGCTCGCCACGGGCGGTGGAGCGGCACCGCGAGCGCGGCAAGCTGCTCGCCCGCGAGCGCGTGGAGCTGCTGCTCGACCCGGGTTCGTTCGTCGAGCTGGACGTCTTCGTGCAGCACCGCAACCCGAACTTCAACATGATGGAGACTCGCCCCTACGGCGACGGCGTGGTCACCGGACACGGCACCATCGAGGGACGGCGGGTGTTCGTGTTCTCGCAGGATTTCACCGTGTTCGGGGGTAGCCTGGGCGAGGCGTTCGCGGAGAAGATCACCAAGGTGATGGACATGGCGCTGCGCTACCGGTGCCCCATCATCGGCATCAACGACTCCGGCGGAGCGCGAATCCAGGAAGGCGTCGTGTCGCTGGCGGGCTACGCCGACATCTTCTTCAGGAACGTGCAGTCGTCGGGCGTGATCCCCCAGGTCTCCCTGGTGATGGGGCCGTGCGCCGGCGGCGCCGTCTACTCGCCGGCGATGACCGACTTCGTGATGATGGTGGAGGGGACCTCGCACATGTTCATCACCGGCCCCGAGGTGGTGAAAACGGTCACCGGCGAGGAGGTCAGCTTCGAGCAGCTGGGCGGCGCGCACACGCATGCCTCGCGCAGCGGCGTTGCCCACTTCACCGCCGCCGATGAGCGTGCGCTGATCCAGGACTGCCGGTACCTGCTCTCGTTCCTGCCCGGCTGGAACGGCGAGCAGCCGCCGTGGGAGCCGCCCGACGACCCGGTCGACCGGGAGGACGCCGAGCTCGATCGGCTGATTCCCGACGAGTCGGCCAAGCCCTACGACATGCACGACGTGGTGCGGCGGGTGATCGACGACGGCGAGTTCCTCGAGGTGCACGCCGCCTGGGCGACCAACATCATCTGCGGTTTCGCGCGCCTGGGCGGTCACCCGGTCGGCATCGTCGCCAACCAGCCGCGCTCGCTGGCCGGCGTGCTCGACATCGACAGCTCCACCAAGGCCGGCCGGTTCGTGCGCACCTGCGACGCGTTCAACCTCCCGGTGGTGACCTTCGTGGACGTGCCCGGGTTTCTGCCGGGCACCTCCCAGGAGTGGGGCGGCATCATCCGGCATGGGGCGAAGCTGCTGTATGCCTACTGCGAGGCCACGGTGCCGAAGCTGACCGTGATCACGCGCAAGGCCTATGGCGGCGCATACGACGTGATGGGCTCGAAGCACATCGGCGCCGACTTCAACTTCGCCTGGCCGACGGCGGAGGTGGCGGTGATGGGGCCGGACGGGGCGGTCAACATCGTGTTTCGCAAGGAGCTGGAGGCGGCCGACGATGCGGTCGCGCGCCGCGCCGAGCTGGTCGAGGAGTACCGGGAGCAGTTCGCGAACCCGTTCACGGCGGCCGAGCGCGGCTACGTCGACGACGTGATCGAGCCGCGGCGGACGCGACCGGCGCTGATCGCCGCGCTGGAGGCCTGTCGCGGTAAGCGGGCTGACGTGCCGCAGCGCAAGCACGGCAACATCCCGCTGTGATCGAGGTGCGACCACAGGCCTCGGCCGCCCAGCGCATGGCGATTGAACAGGCGCTGGTGCAGCTTTCGCTCGTAGAATCCGCCGATGTTCAGCAAGGTGCTGGTGGCAAACCGCGGCGAGATCGCGATCCGGATCTTCCGCACGCTGCGCGAAATGGGGATCGCCTCGGTGGCGGTCTACTCCGAGGCCGACCGTGAGTCGGCGTTCGTCGCATACGCGGACGAGGCATATCTGATCGGCCCCGGGCCGGCCGTCCAGAGCTACCTGCTGTCGGAGACGATCGTGCGCACCGCCCTGCGGAGCGGCGCCGAGGCGGTGCACCCTGGGTTCGGATTCCTGGCCGAGAACGCGGCATTCGCCCGCGCCTGCGCGGCGGCCGGCCTGGTGTTCGTGGGGCCGCCGCCCGATGCGATCGAGGCGATGGGTTCGAAGACCAGCGCGCGTGAGCTGATGGACCGGGCCGGCGTGCCCGTCATCCCCGGCACCAACTCCGCGGTGGACACCGTCGAGGAGGCGCTCGAGATCGCGCAGGGTATCGGCTATCCGGTGGCGGTGAAGGCGTCGGCCGGCGGTGGCGGCAAGGGCATCGAGGTGGCGGCCGATGCGGAGCAGTTGCGGCGCGGCTACGAGTCCGCGCGGCGGCAGGGCAAGGCGTACTTCGCCGACGACAGGGTGTTCCTGGAGCGCTACCTGGAGCGGCCGCGGCACGTCGAGGTGCAGGTGCTGGCCGACAGCCATGGGTCGATCGTGCACCTCGGCGAGCGTGACTGCTCGATCCAGCGGCGCCATCAGAAGATCGTGGAGGAGACGCCGTCGCCGGCGGTGTCCCCAGAGCTGCGCGAGCGGATCGGGGCGATCGGGGTGGAAGCGGCGCGCGCCGTCGGCTACGTGAACGCCGGCACGGTCGAGGGGCTGCTCGACGCCGACGGCACCTACTACTTCCTGGAGATGAACACGCGCCTGCAGGTGGAGCACACGATCACCGAGATGGTGACCGGCCTCGATCTGGTGCGCGAGCAGCTGCGGATCGCAAGCGGCGAGCCGTTGTCGATCGCGCAATCGGACGTGACGCTGCGCGGGCATTCGATCCAGTGCCGGATCAACGCGGAGGACCCGGCCCGGGACTTCGTGCCGACGCCGGGGCGGGTGACCCGCTACCGCGAGCCGTCGGGGCCGGGCGTGCGGGTCGACTCGGGGATCGTAGAGGGCGCCTCCATATCGGAGCTGTACGACCCGATGATCGCAAAGCTGATCGTCTGGGACGCCGACCGCGAGCTGGCACGGCGCCGGATGCTGCGGGCGCTGTCGGAGTTCGTGGTGGAGGGCGTGCACTCGCTGATCCCGATCCACCGGGCGATCCTCGAACACCCCGAGTTTGCGGCCGGCGGAACGATGCACGACTTCGTCGAGGGTGGCGGCTACGCCCGTTCGCTGAAGCAGGAGCCGTCGGCTGATGGAGCGGCCCCCGTACTCGAGCCGCCCCGCAACGAGGCGCGCACGCTGGTCACGGAGGTCGACGGTGAGCGGTTCGAGGTGACGGTGTTGGCGCCGGAGCATCGGGGCCGAAGTCGGCTGCGCGAGCGGCGCGCGCAGCTCGCGCAGCGCTCTGCGGGTGGGGGCGGGGCGGCCGATGTGATCCGTAGCCCGATGCAGGGGACGGTGCTGAAGGTGGCAACACAGTCCGGCGCCGAGGTGCAGGCGGGCGAGGTGCTGGTCGTGGTGGAGGCGATGAAGATGGAGAACGAGATCGTGGCGCCGCACGCCGGCACCGTGGACGCGGTGGCGGTCGGTGAGGGCGACCAGGTGACCAGCGGCCAGGAGCTTCTCAGGCTGGTGTGACCGGCGAGCGGGTCAGCTGCCGTGGCAGCGTTTGTACTTCTTGCCGGAGCCGCACGGGCAGGGATCGTTGCGGCCAACCTTGCCGCCGCCGAAGCGGGCGTCGAGCGAGGGCAGTCCGGCTGGCGTCTCGGCGATCGCCCCCAGGTCACGGCTGGAGCGGATCCGTTCCAGCTCGCGCACGTCCTCGTTGTCGAGCGTCAGCACCAGCTCGACCGGCTCCGGCTCGGCATCCAGCAGCCCCAGCTGGTCGAGCAGCGCCTCGGCGTCCGCGACCGTCAGCCCCCGGGCATCCGCGGGCAGGTCGATGCGGGAGGGGCAGACCAGGCGGAACCGCTCCCAGCGTTCCTCGTCGGCCTCGCTGGGCCCGCGCTCGAGCCGCTCGCGCAGCTTCCGGCGGTCGGCCGAGCGGCCGGAGCGGGCCTCGAGCGCCTCGATCAGCTCGAACGGCAGCCAGGCGGCCCAGCCGCTGTCGATCAGGTTGCTCATCCGGCCATGCAGTCTACGCGGCACCCGCAACGGTCACGTCGCGAGGCTGCTCATGCGCGCCGCCCACACCTCCAGCGACAGCTCGACGCGGGTCTGCGGCAGGTCGAAGTCGAGGCCGTGGCGGGCCGAGAGCACGGCCAGGCGGTCGTACAGGCGCTGGCGGGCGATGCCCAGCCGCTTGGCGGCAGACGCCTTCGACCAGCCGGTTGCAACCAGCGCCTCGACCACGGCCAGGCCCGGCTCGTCGAACCGCGACTGCATGCGCCCGCCCGCCAGCACCTCCCGCGCCACCGGCGCGAGCGCGCCCAGATCCGACCCGAACCTGACCTGGGGACCGGCCGCCGCCGCCACCAGGCAGGCCCGCTCCGCCGTCGCCAGCGCCTCCGTGATGTGCCACGGCTCCGTCCCGCAGGCCTCCAGCCCGACCGCCGTCACCTCGCCGCGCCGGATCAGGTCGCGCGCCACGGCGCGGGGGTCGGCTGCGGGCGCGATCGCGATCAATCCGCGCGGGCCGTCCACCAGCGCGTCCATCCCCAGTCGCTCCAGCCGCGCCAGCGATCCGCGGCCGTGGATCGCCCACAGCCGGCCGCGCGACAGGTCGACTCCGACCGATCGCGCCCGCCGCACGATCTCCTGGCGGCTGCCCGCCCTGCCTTCGGCCAGCCGTTGCAGCAATCGCGCCCGCTCCGCCGAAGGCACCTCCTCGGCCGGCGGCTGCGCTGCCAGCGCCACCGACAGCAGGAACGCCGCCTCGTCGATCGCCAGTAGGTCGAGCTCGTCACCGCGCCGCGACAGCACGTGCAGCCGCGCTCCCGGCTGCACCGGCCGCGAGTGCAGGGCGGTCGGCAGGCGCTGGCGGTAGCGGTCGAGCGCCTCCAGGAAGGCGACGTCCAGCCCGGCCTCCGGGGCGCTCGCGATCGGCGTGCGGTCGGCGCGCTCGAAGAGCACCTGCGCCTCCAGCACCTCGCCCAGCGCCGCCACCAGGCCGGCCGGTCCCAGCCCCTCGCGCGCCGCGTCCCGCAGCTGCGCCTGCAGCGACACTGCCCGCCGCAGCGTGGCCAGCTCCCTCGATACCAGGCGCTCGTTCAGCACGTGGGTGATGTCGACGAACCGCACCGGGCGGCCGAACACGAGTAGCGGCAGGTCGTGCGACCGGCAGGCGGCGGTCAGCGCGTCCGGTGAGACGTGGCTGGGCTCGAGCCCGATCCCGGCCGCGCCGGCCCGGGCCACCGCTGCGACCAGCGCATCCACCTCGGCCGGGGCCATCGCCGCCAGCGCGATGCCGGTTGTGAGCAGGAACTCGCCACCGCGCAGCATGCCGGTCACCGCCGGGGTCTCGAACACGTGCACCCATTCCACCCGGTTCCCGAGCCGGTGGCCGGCGGCCGCCACGCTCACGTCCGCGCTGCGGAGCAGCTCGAGCCCGAGCACATCCGCGACTGTCAGGACAGAGTGTCCGGATTCTTCGGCCATTTGAGACACAGTGTACGCTGGTGCGGGGACCGCCGGGCTGCCAGCATTGGGGGCGAACCGATCCACGGAAGGAATCCCCATGTCCCAGGCCGCCATCCAGACGCGACTGCTCGGCAACTACATCGACGGCGACTGGCGCCCGGCCGCCGCCACAGACCAGCTCGACGTGACCAACCCGGCTACCGGCGAGGTGCTGGCGCGGGTGCCGCTGTCGGGCGCCGAGGACGTCGACGCCGCGGTCGCGGCCGCTCGCGCCGCCTTCCCGGGCTGGCGCAGCCGCTCCACGATCGAGCGCGCGCGCTGGCTGTTCGGCTTCCGCCAGGTGCTGGAGGCCCACCAGGACGAGATCGCCCGGGCGGTGACGCGCGAGATGGGCAAGACCTTCCCGGATGCGCGGGCCGAGGTGGGCCGCGCCATCGAGATGGTGGAGGCCGCCACTGCGATCCCCCAGACCATGCAGGGCCGGGTGCTCGAGAACGTGGCCACGGCCGTCGATACCGAGACCTTCCGGCAGCCGGTCGGTGTCTGCGCCGCCATCGCCCCGTTCAACTTCCCGGCGATGGTGCCGTTCTGGTTCCTGCCCTTCGCGATCGCCTGCGGCAACACGTTCATCCTCAAGCCCTCGGAGCAGGTGCCGCTGACGCAGGAGCTGATATTCAACCTGCTGCACGAGCACGGCGGGCTGCCGGACGGCGTCGTCAACCTCGTCAACGGCTCGGTCGATGTCGTCAACGGCATCCTCGACCACCCCGGCATCGACGCCGTCTCGTTCGTCGGCTCGGCCACCGTCGCCCGCTACGTCTACGAGCGCGCGGCCGCCAACGGCAAGCGGGTGCAGGCGCTGGGCGGCGCCAAGAACTTCATGGTGGTGATGCCCGATGCCGTGATGTCCAAGACGGTCGGCAACATCATCGGCAGCGCGTTCGGCGCCGCCGGACAGCGCTGCATGGCCGGCTCGGTCGTGATCGCCGTGGGCGACGCCAAGGCGCCGCTGATGGAGGAGCTCGTGCCCCGCACCCAGGAGCTGGCTGTCGGCGACGGCCTCGACGACGGCACTGACGTCGGCCCGGTGGTGTCGTGTGTATCGCGCGACCGGATCCTGGAGTGGATCGAGCGCGGCATCGGCGACGGCGCCACGCTGGCCGTCGACGGCCGCAGCCCGTCCGCCAACAGCGAGGGCGCGTTCGTCGGTCCCACCATCCTCGACGCGGTCACGCCGGACATGGACGTGGCCCAGGAGGAAATCTTCGGGCCGGTGCTGTCGGTGATCCACGCGGGATCGCTGGACGAGGCGATCGAGATCGTGAACGCCAGCCGCTACGGCAACGGCACGTCGATCTTCACCGAGTCGGGCGCGGCCGTCCGCCGCTATCGCCACGACGTCGAGGTGGGGATGGTTGGTGTCAACGTCGGCGTCGCCGCGCCGGTGGCGTTCTTCCCGTTCTCCGGCTGGAAGGGCAGCTTCTTCGGCGACCTGCACGCCCACGGGCCCGACGCGGTCGAGTTCTATACGCGCAAGAAGACGGTCACGTCGCGCTTCTTCTCGGGAGGCGAGACCGGCCGCTTCTTCACCGAGCAGGGTGATCGCTAGGTGGCGGGAGGACCGGCAAACCAGTCAGGCGCTGCCGCGGTAGCTCTCCTTCAGCACGGACAGGTACCCGAACGACTCGCTGTCCTGCACCCCCGGCACCTTCGGCAGCCGGCGGTGCATGAAGTCGAGCAGGTGCTTGTTGTTGCGGCAGGTGATCTCGGCCAGGTAGTCGAAGCGGCCGGTGCTGGCGATCAGGTAGGTGACCTCGTCCAGCGCGGTCAGCGCGTCGGCGGCTGCCTGCAGCTGCGCCTTGTCGACGCGCAGGCCCAGCATGCACACCGCGTCGTAGCCGATCAGCAGCGGGTTGGTGACCGCGGTGATCTGCATGACGCCGTCGGCGGTCAGGCGGGCGACGCGCTGGCGCACGGTCGCCTCGGAGACGTCCAGCTCTTCCGCGATCTTGACGAACGACTTGCGGCCGTCTTCGACGAGCGAGTCGACGATGCGATGGTCGAGATCGTCAGTCATGTCACGAACTACGATATTCGTAGAAATCTGCGCAGTCAATACGAATTGCGTAGACTTGCGGCGGTGCCCGCAGAGACCCCCCAGACCGGGCCGAAGGCCGCATGAGCTCTACCATCTCGCCCCTGCTGCGAACCGATCTGGACGGAGTCTTCCGGCCGCGCTCGGTTGCGATTTACGGCATCTCGGAGCGCACGTCGCAGCGGATCGCCGAGAACATGACGGTGCCCGGTGTGCCCTTCTACGGGATCAATCCGACCAAAACCGAGGCCTGCGGCGTGGTCTGCTACCCGACCATGGCCGACTGCCCCGCGGTGCCCGAGATGGTCGTGATGGGCGTCGGGCACGGCCGCATCGAGGCCGCCATCGACGACGTCCTGTCGGTGCCGGGCGTGCGGGCGATCATCACGCCCGGCCTGGGCAACGAGGCCGGCCCCGTCGAGGGGCCGCGCGTGAGCGCCATCGTCAGCGAGCGGGTGCGCGAGGCCGGCATCGCGATGATCGGCCCCAACTGCATGGGCGTCGCCACGCCCGGGTACCCGTCGCCCTGGATCGGCAGCCTGCATCCCACCTTCGTGGCGGGACCTGTGGCGACCATCGCCCACTCCGGGTCGATCGGCGAGATCCTGGTGTCGCTGGGCCCGCGCATCGGTTTCCGAACCGTCGTCTCGGCAGGCAACGAGACCGTCACGGACGTGGCCGACATGGTGGCGTTCTTCGCCGACGATCCGGACACGCGCGTGATCGGCCTGTTCCTCGAGGCGGTGCGGCGCCCACTCGCGTTCGAGCAGGCGCTGCAGCGTGTGGCCGAGGCCGGCAAGGTCGCGATCGTGCTGAAGGTGGGCACGTCGGAGATGGGCGCCAGGGCCGCGCTCACGCACACCGGAGCGATGGTCGGCAGCGACGAGGTGTTCTCCGGGATGCTTCGCTACTACAACGCGATCCGGGTCGACGACTTCGGCAACTGGCTCGTGCACCTGGAGGTGTTCTCACGGGCGACACCGCCGCGCGGCCGCAGGATCGGCGCGGTCACGAACTCTGGCGGCGAGGGCGAGTACTTCGCCGACAAGGCAGAGCAGGCGGGCATCCCGCTGCAGGAGTTTTCGCCCGAGCTGAAGGCGAGGATCGTTGCCGAGTTCCCGAACTTCAGCGGCGTCGGTAACCCGGTCGACTGCTGGGCGATCGACGACGACCGGATCGTGTTCCCGCGCGTGTTCGAGCTGATGGCCGAGTCCGGTGAGTTCGACGTGCTGGTGTCCGACATCGACCACAGCCAGTGGCTGCACGCGGGCGAGCGCGAGCTGGCCACCAACATCGCCAACGACCTGCGCGCGGCCTGCCACCGCACCGATCTGTTCCCGTGCGTGATCACGGTCACGACCGCCGACCCGCCGATCGAGGACATCGAGTGGGCGCGGCAGCACGACATCCCGCTGCTGAAGGGCACGCTGCCGGGGCTGCGGGCGCTGGCCGCACGGCTCGCGCACCGGCGGCGCGCGCCGGCGTCGCGGCTGCTGCCGGCCGCGCCGCCGCTGCCCGGCGCCGGCGACCTGCCCGAGCTGGAGTCGGCCCGGATCGCCGCCTCCTACGGCCTCTCGTACGTGCGCGCCGAGCGATGCGCGACCGCGGACGAGGCCGCGGCGGCCGCCGAGCAGATCGGCTACCCGGTCGTCGTCAAGATCGACAACGTTGCCCACAAGGCCAGGGTCGGAGGCGTGGCGCTGGGCCTGGCCGACGCTGCCGGAGTGCGTGAGGCGGCCCGGCGGATGGGCGGTCGCGTGATCGTGGCCGAGCAGGTGCTGGGCGGCGTCGAGCTGATGATCGGCGTCACCCGCGACTCCGACTTCGGCGCAACCGTTTCGGTTGGCGTTGGCGGCGGCCTGGCGGAGGCGCTGGAGCTGATCACCCACAGCCTGGCCCCCCTCGATGCCGACGGCGCCCGCGAGCTGGTTTCGTCGCTGCCCGTGGTCGAGCGGCTGCTGGGCGGCGGGGTGCCCGATCACCTGGTTGAGGCGATCGTGGCCGTCTCGCGTCTGGCCGCGGAGCACCCCGAGATCTCAGAGATCGACGTCAACCCCCTGCTGGTCTCGGCCGAGCGCGCCGTCGCGCTCGACTGCCTGATCGTGCTGGACAACCCCGAGGAGCGAGCCGCATGAGCGAACCCGTTCTCTATGAGACCCGTGGCCCCGCGGCCTGGGTGACGCTGAACCGCCCGGAGAAGCTGAACGCCCTGAACGGGGCGGTGCTGGAAGGGCTGCACGCCGCGCTCGACCGAGCGGTGGCCGACGACGAGGTGAAGGTGGTGGTGGTGACAGGGTCCGGCGAGCGCGCGTTCTCGGCCGGCTACGACCTGTCCGCCGAGGCCGCCCACTCCGACATCCCGGCCCACGAGTGGCACGAGGTGCTGGCCACCGACATCGACGCGACCATGAAGCTGTGGGCGCTTCCGAAGCCCACCATCGCGGCCGTGCGCGGCTACTGCCTGGCGGGCGGCTGTGAGCTGGCGATGGCCTGCGACATGATCATCAGCACCGAGAGCGGCCGCTTCGGGGAGCCCGAGATCCGGTATGGATCGGGGCCGGTGACGCTGCTGATGCCCTTTCTGCTGGGTCAGAAGAAGACCAACGAGCTGCTGTTCACCGGCGACATGATCGATGCCCAGGCGGCAGAGCGAGCCGGGATGATCAACCGCGTCGTGGCCGAGGACGAGCTGGAGGCGGAGGTGGAGGCGCTGGTGCGCAAGATCGCGCCGACGCCGCTGCCGGTGCTGCGTCTGACCAAGATCGCGCTGGTGCGGGCGTACGAGGCGATGGGGCTGCGGGAGGCGGTCAACATGAATCTCGATCTATCGTCCATGTTGAACGCGGCCGACGCGCCGGAGCAGCGAGAGTTCATGCAGATCGTCCAGTCGAGTGGGCTGAAGGCCGCGCTCGCCTGGCGTGACAACCGCTATGGAGAGGTACTAGGGGGTGTGAAGTCGTGAGCGCTACAAGCACCATTGATCCCGCCCGGCTGGCCAGCGTGATCGAGGCGGAGGAGGCCACCTTCAACGAGCGTCACAAGCATTCGCGCGAGATGACCGAGCGTGCCCGCCGGTCGCTGGCCGGGGGCGTCGCCTCCAGCTGGCAGGACACCGAGCCGCACCCGATCTACCTGGCCGAGGGGCACGGGTCGAAGGTGGTCGACGTCGACGGCAACGAGTACGTCGACTTCCACAACGGCTACGGCGCGATGGCGGTCGGCCATGCGCATCCGCGCATCGCAGAGGTCGTCTCCGAGCGCGTCCGCCTGGGCACCCACTTCGCGCAGCCGACCGAGGACTCGATCGCCGTCGCGGAGCATCTGCAGAAGCGCTTCGGCCTGCCGCTTTGGCGGTTCGGCAACTCCGGCACCGAGTCGACGCTCGACGCCGTGCGGCTCGCGCGTGCCTACACCGGACGCGACGTCCTGTTCAAGATCGAGGGCTCCTACCACGGGCACCACGACGCGCTGATGGTGTCGGTGGCGCCTCCGGCCGACAAGATCGGCCCCTACGACGATCCCGTGTCGGTGCCCCAGACCCTGGGCCTGCCGGCCGACTACGTGAAGCTGACCAGGGTGGTGCCGTTCAACGACCTGGAGGCGCTCGAGCGCACGCTCAACCGCTACAAGGGCCAGGTGGCCGGCATGATCGTGGAGCCGGCGATGATGAACGCCGGGTTCGTGCTGCCCGAGGAGGGCTACCTGCAGGGAGTCAAGGACCTGCTGCACGAGCACGGCGCGCTGCTGGTGTTCGACGAGGTCAAGACCGGCGCCACGCTCTCCTACGGCGGCGCCGTCGAGGCCTTCGGCGTGACTCCCGACCTCCTGTGCCTGGCCAAGTCGGTCGGCGGCGGGCTGCCCTGCGGGGCGATCGGCGGCACCGACGAGGTGATGGGCTGGATCGCGGACGGCAAGATCGACCAGGTCGGCACCTTCAACGGCAACCCGCTGACCATGGCCGCGATGCACGCGACGCTGACCGAGATCCTGGTGCCGGACGCCTACACCGAGTTCTCGCGGCTCGGCGAGATCCTGCGCGAGGGGTGCGACGGCGTGATCGAGAGCAACGGGCTGGCCGGCTACACGACCGTGCTGGGTGCCCGCGGTGCCGTCACCTACCGGGCCGAACGCGTCCGCAACTACCGTGACTACCTCGAGGTGTCCGACCAGCTCGCATACGTGAACTGGCTGGCGCAGTTCAACCGTGGCGTGTTCATGGCGCCGTGGGGCAAGTCCGAGAACTGGACGCTGTCGGTGCAACACAGCGAGGACGACGTGCGGCGCTACGTCGACAACTTCGAGTATCTCGGGAAGGCGCTCTCCGCATGAAGGCGGTCGTCTTCGAGGAACACGGCGGCACCGAGGTGCTGAGCTACACCGACATCCCCGAGCCGGAGCCCGGGCCCTACGAGGTGTTGATTGAGGTGAAGGCGGCCGGCGCCAACTTCAACGACATCTGGGCTCGGCGGGGGATGCCGGGCATGAAGGTGATCTTCCCGCACGTCTCCGGATCGGACGTGTCGGGCGTGGTGGCCGCGCTCGGCTCGGAGGTGACGGGCACCGGCTTCGGCTCCTCGTCGCTGCAGGTCGGCGACGAGGTGGTCGTTCACCCCGGCCTGTCCTGCCGCACCTGCGACTTCTGCGTCACCGGGCAGGAGTTCTTCTGCCGCCAGTTCCGGATCTGGGGTTTCCAGAGCGGGCCCAACGACGGAGGTCACTCCGAATACGTGACGATGCCGGCGGTGAACGTGCTGCCCAAGCCGTCCAACCTCAGCCACGAGGAGGCGGCATCGATGCCGCTGGTGCTGGAGACGGCCTGGCGGATGCTGGTCAGTCGGGCCAGGGTGCAGCCCGGCGAACACGTGCTGATCTGGGGCGGAGTGGGCGGCCTCGGCACCATGGCCATCCAGATCTGCCGGATGTTCGGCGCCAACCCGATCCCCGTCGTGGGCAGCGCGCAGAAGGTGGCCAAGGCCGAACAGTTGGGCGCCGTCAACGTGATCGACCGCTCCAGCCAGGACGTGGTGGCCGAGGTCAAGGCGATCACCGGCAGGGCCGGCGCCGACATCGTGTTCGAGCACTCCGGCCAGGAGACCTGGCCCACCTCGATGGCGGCGCTGCGCTGGGGCGGGCGCCTCGTCGTGTGCGGCGCGTCGACCGGTTTCGAGGCCGTCACCGACCTGCGCTTCCTGTGGAACAAGCAGCAGAACCTGCTTGGCTCTCACCTGTCCAACAAGGCCGAGCTGTCGGCGGCGCTGCAGGCGGTCGAGGCGGGCGCGATCAAGCCAGTGATCGACCGTGTGCTGCCGCTGTCGGACGTTGCCTCAGGGCAGCAGCTGATGGAGGATCTGCAGGTGCAGGGGAAGGTGGTCTACGTCCCCTGAGCCGGTCGACTCCGTCCCGCGGCGGCCCGAGTAGCGTGCGGGCGTGGTGAGCCTGGCCGTCGTGGGGCACGTGGAGTGGGTCACCCACACCGACGCGCCGTTCATCCCGCCGGCCGGCGAGATCGTTCACCTGACCGACCCGCTCGTCCAGCCCGCGGGCGGCGGAGCGGTGACGGCGGGCGCGCTGGTGCGGATGGGCGCCGGCGTGCAGTTCTTCACGGCGGCCGGCGACGACGTGCCGGTGGTGGAGGCGATGGAGCAGCTGGGGGTGCGGACGTACGCGGCGCCGCGCCCCGGCCGGCACACGCGTACGCTGGTGATGCGGGACCCGAGCGGCGAGCGCACGATCTGCGTGATCGGCGCGAACCTGCACCCCGCCGCCGAGGATCCGTTGCCGTGGACCGCGCTTGCGGACTGCGACGGCGTCTACTTCACGGGCTCCGATCCGGCAACGCTACGCCTGGCCAGGCAGGCCCGAGTGCTGGTGGTGACGGCGCGCCGGTTCGAGGTGCTGGCCGCAAGCGGGGTGCAGGCGGACGTGCTGGTCGGCAGCGGCAGCGACCGCGGCGAGCAGTACGACCTGGGTCGCCTGGCCGTGCAGCCGCGCCACGTGATCGTGACCGACGGCGAGCGTGGAGGCACCGGCTATCGGGCGGTGCCGCCGCCGGCCCCAAAGGTCGACAGCTACGGGGCCGGTGACACGTTCGTGGCCGGGTTGCTGTTCGGATTGGCGGACGGCCGGCCGCTCGCCGATGCCCTGGCGCTGGCCGCCGAGCAGGCCGCCGAGGCGGTCACCTGGCGCGGTGCGTATCCCCCGCAGGGCCCCCGAGTGAGTTGGTAGGCTTCGCCTCCGTGAGACGCCCCCTGGCAACGCTCGTAACCGCCGCCGTGCTGGGTGCAGCGGGACTCACCGCATCCGGCTGTGGTGTCCAGAGCGGCGTCGCCGGGCCGGGGGGAGCCGATCTCGCCAACGGCAAGAAGCTGTTCATCACCACCTGCGGCGGCTGCCACACGCTGGCGGACGCCGGCACCAAGGGCACGATCGGGCCCAACCTGGACGATGCCTACGAGGAGCCGCGGGCCGAGGGGTTCGAGGACTCGTCGTTCGAGGCGCTGGTGCGTGAGCAGATCATGCTGGGGTTCCCCTACGCGCACCCGACGCCGATGCCCGCGAACCTGCTCAAGGGCCAGGATGCACAGGACGTCGCCGCCTACGTGGCGTCGGTTGCCGCGGTTCCCATGCCGCCGGGCGCGAGCACCCAGTAGCGCCATGGTCACCGAGACGATTGCGGTGGCGGGCATGACCTGCGGCGGCTGCGAGCAGCGCCTGCACGACGCCGTGATGGCGCTGCCGGGGGCGGTCTCGGTGACAGCCGAGCACATCGGCGACGAGGTCGAGGTCACGTTCGACCCGGCCCGCTTAGATGTGAAGGCGGTCCGCGAGGCGATCGCCGCCGCCGGCTTTTGCCTCTCGCCGTGACCGGCGCAACCATGGGAGCAGGGCCCAGCCGGTATGGACTGCCTTTACAAATACCTAACCAAAACGGCGATCTTTCCTGACAACACGCATGGAGAATCGCCTCCGGACGCTGCGATCGAACGTGCCCACACCTCGCAGCTACCTGCCTCCTCCGACGGCCCGCTCTGCGGGTCGTCGGTCTTTTGACCGGTAGGCCGCCGGGCGGGCCCTGGATACACTCATGCCCTTCGTGACATCGACCGGGGCGGGGGCGCGTGGATCTACTCGAGTACCAGGGCAAGCAGCTGTTCGCGCGGTTCGGGCTGCCCGTCTCCGAGGGTGCCCCGGCGGCCACCGCCGCCGAGGCGCGGGCCGTGGCCGAGCAGCTCGGCGGACCGGTGGTGGTGAAGGCCCAGGTGCTGGTGGGCGGGCGCGGCAAGGCCGGCGGCATCAAGCTGGCGGCCGACCCGGCCGAGGCCGAACAGCACGCCGCAGCGATCCTGGGGATGGACATCCGCGGCCACACCGTCCGGCAGCTGTGGATCGAGCGCGCCTCCGACATCGCCAGCGAGTACTACTTCTCGATCACTTTCGACCGCGGCGCCAAGCAGCCGTTGCTGATGCTGACAACTGAGGGCGGGGTCGAGATCGAGACGGTGGCCGAGGAGTCGCCCGAGAAGCTGGCGCGCCTGCACGTCGACCCGCTGATGGGGCTGCAGCCGTTCCACGTTCGCCGCCTCTGCTTCGCGGCCGGCATCCCGGCCGCCGAGGTCAAGCAGGTGGGTGCAATCATCGAGGGCGCCTACCGCGCCTTCATCGAGACCGACGCGATGCTGGTCGAGATCAACCCGCTGATCGTCACCCCGGATGGGGTGGTGCGCGCGCTCGACTCGAAGTACACCGTCGATGACAACGCGCTCTACCGCCATCCCGACATCGCCGGCATGCGCGACGTCGAATCCGGTGACCCGCAGGAGCGGCTGGCCCGCGAGCGCGGCGTCAACTTCGTGAAGCTCGACGGCGGCGACATCGGCACGCTTGCCAACGGCGCCGGGCTGGCCATGTCCACCCTGGACGTGGTGGCCGCGGCAGGCGAGGCCACCGGCCATCGCCCCGCCAACTTCCTGGACGTGGGCGGCGGCGCCGATGCGGAGGCGATCGCCACCGCGATGGAGGTGCTGCTCTCCGACCGGAACGTGCGGGCGGTGCTGTTCAACGTGTTCGGCGGCATCACCCGCGGCGACGAGGTCGCCCACGGCATCCTGACCGCGCTGGAGCGGCTGGACGCCACACTGCCGATCGTGGTGCGGCTGGATGGCACCAACGCCGATGAGGGCCGCCGCATCCTGGCCGACGCCGCGCCGCCCAACCTCCACGTGGAGGCGACGATGCTGGGGGCAGCCGCCCGGGTGGTCGAGCTGATCGAGGGGAGCGCCGCCTGATGCCGATCATCGTGACCGCCGAGACGCGCCTGGTCGTGCAGGGCATCACCGGCCGCGAGGGCAGCTTCCACGCGCTGCGGAACCGCGACTACGGCACCGCCGTCGTGGCCGGCGTGACGCCGGGCAAGGGCGGCCAGGACGTGGACGGCGTGCCGGTCTACGACACGGTCACCGAGGCGGTCGCCGAGCAGGATGCGAACACGGCGATGGTGTTCGTGCCCCCGCGGTTCGCGGCCGATGCGATCTACGAGGCTGTGGATGCGGGCTGCGGCACCATCATCTGCATCACCGAGGGCATCCCCGCCCACGACATGCTGCGGGTCTACAACTACATCCGCCCGCGCGGGGTGACCATGCTCGGGCCCAACTGCCCCGGTGCGCTGTCGCCGGGCATCGCCAACGTCGGGATCATCCCGGCGCAGGTGTTTGCCGCCGGCCGGGTGGGGCTGGTGTCCCGGTCGGGCACGCTCACCTACCAGATCGGCAAGGAACTGGCCGACCTCGGTCTGGGCAACTCGACCATCGTCGGCATCGGCGGCGACCCGATCGTGGGCAGCTCCTTCATCGACATCCTGGAGCGGTTCGAGGCCGATCCCGGCACCGACCTGATCGTGATGGTGGGCGAGATCGGCGGCGACGAGGAGGAGAAGGCCGGCGTCTACATCGACGAGCACGTCAGCAAGCCGGTGGTGGCGTACATCGCCGGCTTCCAGGCTCCGGCCGGCAAGACCATGGGCCACGCCGGCGCCATCATCTCGGGCTCGTCCGGCACCGCCGCCGGCAAGCAGGAGGCGCTGCAGGCGCGCGGGATCCCGGTCGGCGACAGCCCCACCGCGGCCGCCCGGCTGGCTGCGGAACGGCTGGGCTGAGACCGCCCGGCCGGGACGATACGATGCAGCTCATGACCGCCATCCCCTTCACCCGCGGCGTCCCCTCGGCCGACATGCTGCCGGTGGCCGACCTGGAGCAGGCGGCCGTCACGGCGCTGCGCGAGGACGGAGCCCGCGCGCTCGCCTACTCGCCCGGCGGCTACATGCCACTGCGCGAGTGGATCGGCGAGCGCCACCGCGTCGACCCGGCGCGGGTGCTGCTGGTGAACGGCTCGCTGCAGGGCGTCGCTTTCCTGGCGCAGCACCTGTTCCTGAGCCGCGGCGGCGTCGCCATCACCGAGGATCCCACCTACGACCGCACCCTGATCTCGCTGCGCACGTTCGGCGCCGAGGTGGTCGCCGTGCCGGTGACCCCGGCCGGCGTCGACGTGGACGCGCTCGAGCAGACGCTGGCGCAGCGGCCGGCGCGGATGCTGTACCTGATCCCCACCTTCCAGAACCCGTCCGGCGTGTCGCTGCCCGAGCAGGGCCGCCGCCGCGTGGTCGAGCTGGCCCGCCGGCACGAGGTGCTGGTGGTCGAGGACGATCCCTACGGCCTGCTGCGATTCGAGGGCGAGCCGGCGCCGACCCTGCACGAGCTGGACGGCGGCGACAACGTCGTCTACTCCTGCTCGTTCACCAAGACGGTGGCGCCCGGCATCCGCACCGGCTACCTGGTGCTGCCCGAGCAGATGGCGGGCCCGATGGCGCGTCTGTCCGAGAACACGCTGATCGCGCCCAACACGTTCGCCGAGGCGGCGCTGGCGGCGTACTGCCGGGCCGGCAGGTTCGAGCCCAACGTGGAACGGGCCACGGCCATCCTCAAGCAGCGGCGCGACGCGATGGAGGCGGCGCTGCGTGAGCACTTCCCCGCGGGTGCCCGCTGGACCACGCCCGAGGGCGGTTACTTCTACTGGGTCGACCTGCCCGAGCAGATCGACACCGCCGAGCTGCTGCCGCAGGCGGCCGAGCGCGGTGTGCCCTACATCAGCGGCAAGGAGTTCAGCCCCCGCGGCCGCTCCTCGTTGCGTCTGGCCTTCAGCGCCGTCGCGCCCGAGCAGATCAGCGAGGGCGTTGCCCGGCTGGGCGCGCTCTTCAGCGAAGCGCTGACGCCGGCGGGCGTCTAGCCGCCTGGCTCAGGCGGCGCCGACGGCTGCGACGCGCGGTCCCGCGATCCAGACGGGCGCCTGCAGCTCGGGCAGCGGCTCGACCAGGCGCGCCTGTGGAGGCGCCACCATCTCGCCTCTGACGGCCGGCCGGAAGGTCGGACACGGTTCACTCAGATCCAGCGCGCAGAGGCTTGTCTTGCGAAAAAAGCAGTCGTTGCAGGTGACGCGTCGCGCCTTCTGTGCCACGTGGAGACCTTCCTGTTTCGATGAACCGACCGTGCCGAGGGCGCAGTGTACGCAATCGCCCCCCTCCCGATCCAGCGTTGTCTAGCGAGAAATGGCGCTGTTTGCGGCAGATCGATTCACCGCTTCGTCACCGTGGCGGCAGCCCGCGGATGACCGACAGCGCCTGGTCGAAACTGGTCACGGCGATCACGTGGATGCGGCCGTGCGCGGTGCGCCGCGCGTCCTTGAAATTGGCGCCGGCCGGGACCAGGAAGGTGTCGGCGCCGGCGTTGATGGCGCCGATCGTCTTCTGGTTGACGCCACCGATCTCGTGCACGCCTCCGGCCAGGTCGAGCTCGCCGGTGACGGCGATCTTGTGGCCGCGCAGCAGGTGGCGGCCGCTCAGCGAGTCGTAGATCTCGAGCGCGAACGCGAGGCCGGCCGACGGCCCGCCGATCGAGCCGGTCGAGAATCGGACCGGTATCGGGATGTGGCCGACGTGCACGGCGTCGCCTATCGAGACCCCGATCAGCGCGCGCGGCGGGTGGTCGCTGCTGGCGATGGTGCCGACCGTGACGTTCCCGGCCTGCGTCAGCGTCAGGTGCACGGACTGCCCCGGCTTGACCGGCTGCATCGCCCGGATCAGATCCCCCGCCGTGTGCACCGGGCGGCCGTTGGCCGCGGTCACGATGTCGCCCGGCTTGAGCCCGGCCTTGGCGGCCGGGTCACCCGGCTGGACGCCCAGCAGCTGCGCGCCCAGCTTCTCGATCGGGACGCGTTTTCCCAGCGCACGCTCCGCCACCACCTGCGCCGTCTGCTGGGAGTTGGTCATCGCGCGCGCGTCCTCGGTGATGTGCTCCTGGTCGGACTGGCCGGGCGCCAGCACCTGGTTGTCGGGCACCAGCTGGGCGCCCTCCACCAGGTGCTCCGCCCACAGCTTCTGGATCAGGTTGGCCTGCAGCTCGTTGACGTCGACGAAGTAGAAGCCCGATCCGTCGGTCGGCGGCTTGCCGCCCGGCGCGTGGACGACGTTGGCGGCCGGGTGGGCGTTGTCGGGCAGGAGTGCGAAGTAGCCGGACTGGGTGGTCCAGCCGTAGGCGCCCACCACAAGCACGAGGAAGAAGGCCGCCGCGCCAACCAGCGACCAGCGCACACGACGCAGCAGCTTCATCCGCCCGCCACCGCCAGCGACCCGGCGACGGTGCCGGCTGCGATCAGCATCAGACCGAGCGCGACCGAGGGCGTCAGCCGGCCGTGCGCGAGGTGGCCGCGCCCGTAGCCCGAGAGCACCACGCCGGTCAGCACGCCGCCGATCAGGCCGCCGACGTGACCGCCCACCGAGATCGACCCGGAGTAGGCGAAGGTGAAGATCAGGTTGACCACCAGCAGGCCGCCGATCGATCCGCCCAGCAGCTGCACCCCGCGGTGGCGCTCCAGCACAAGCATCGCCCCCATCAGCCCGAAGATCGCCCCGGAGGCACCGGCCGTCAGCGAGTTCGGTGACAGCAGCAGCGCGCCGAAGCTGCCGGACAGCGCCGAGAGCAGGTAGATCAGGCCGAAGCGGAGGCTGCCCACGTACCGCTCCAGCGAGCTGCCCAGCAGGTACAGCGCGTACATGTTGAACGCCAGGTGCAACAGCCCGTAGTGGATGAACGCGGAGCTGACCAGCCGGTAGTACTGGCCGTCGTGGACGGCCGGGCCCCACAACGCCAGGTGCAGCCCCAGCGAGTTCAGCTGGCCGCCGGTGCCGAACAGGCCGCCACCGCCCCCACCGCCGTTGATGTTGTTGGTGGCGATGAACAACAGCACGTTGGCCGCGATCAGGCCGTAGGTCACCCGCGGCTCGTTGGCCATCATGAACGCGGGTAGCTGGCTGCGCGTGCGCTGTCGGGCGCACTCCGGGCAACGCACCCCCACCGGCGTCTGCCGCATGCAGTCGGGGCAGATCGGCCGGCCGCAGTTCGAGCAGCTGACGTTTGTCTCACGATCGGGATGGCGATAGCACGTGGCCATGGATCCCAATTGTAGGTAGCCCAGATTGCTACCAGATTCCCCGCAGCGCGCCGCCGTCGATCGGCAGCACCGCTCCGGTGATGTATCCCGCGTGCTGTGAGCACAGGTAGGCGACCAGCGCGCCCACCTCGGCGGGGGCGGCAAGCCGGCCCACCGGGATCGCCTCGATGTCGCGCTTGGCGGCGGCCTCGGGGTCGGGGTGGTGGCTCCACAGCTCTCGCACCCGCGGCGTGTCGATCTTGCCGGGGGCGATCGTGTTCACCGTGATGCCCTCCCGGCCGACCTCCTGTGCCAGCGTCTTGGCCCATCCGACCACGCCCGGGCGGATCGCGTTCGAGAGCATCAGGTTGGGGATCGGCTCGCGCACCGACCACGAGGTGATGTTGACGATGCGGCCGCGGCCGCTCTGCTTGAGGTGGGGCAGCGCCAGCCGAGTCAGGCGCACGGCGGAGTTCAGCGACAGCTCGAACGCCTCCGCCCAGGCCTCGGCCGGGGTCGACTCGAACGTCCCCGGTGCCGGGCCGCCGGCGTTGTTGACGATGATGTCGAGCCGGCCGCGTTCCTCCACGGTGCGGCCGACGGCCTGCTCGAGTGCGCCCTGGTCACGGACGTCCCCTGGCACCGCGATCGCTCCGGGGATTCCCGCCGCCGCCTGCTCGAGTTTGTCCGGGGTGCGCGCCAGCATCGTCACGGCGCAGCCCTCGGCCGCGAGCGCTCCAGCGATCGCGAGGCCCATCCCCGAGGACGCCCCGCCGACGACAGCCGCCGTTCCCTCCAGACCGAGATCCATGGCCGGTACGATAACGACCCATGCGCTACGGCCCCGCCGACTCCTCGAAGACCCCTCGCTTCACCGGGGTCCGCACCTTCATGCGGCTGCCCTTCGTGGAGATGCTGGACGACGTGGATGTCGCCGTGATCGGCGTGCCGATCGACGACGCCGTGTCGTTCAAGTCGGGCGCGCGGTTCGGGCCGGAGGCGATCCGCAGCGCGTCGGCGCTGCTGCGTCCGTACAACCAGCGCCTGCGGGTGGACGTGACCGAGCACCTCTCGATGATCGACCACGGCGACCTGCCGACGGTGCCCGGCTACCACGAGCGCACGCTGGGCCTGATCCAGGAGCACCTGGAGCCGGTGCACCGCGCCGGCGTGGTGCCGCTCTGCCTCGGCGGCGACCACTCGATGGTGCTGGCCGAGCTGCGGGCGGCGGCCGCGGTGCACGGTCAGCTCGCGCTGGTGCATCTGGATGCCCACGCCGACGTCTGGGAGTCGTACTACGGCGCTCGCTACTTCCACGGCACCGTGTTCAAGCGCGCCGTCGAAGAGGGACTGGTCGACGCGTCGGCATCGGTGCAGGCGGGGATGCGCGGGACGCTCTACGGAGAGAGCGACATCGAAGAGCCGCGCCGGCTCGGGTACGACGCCATCTACTGGGACGAGCTCGAGCAGCTGGCCCCGGAGGCGTACGGCGACCGGGTGCGGGCGCGTGTCGGTGACCGCCCGGCGTTCCTGTCGTTCGACATCGACTTCGTCGATCCGGCGTTCGCGCCGGCGACGGGCACGCCCGAGGTGGGCGGCCCGTCGAGCGGACAGGCGCTGGCCTACCTGCGCGCGCTGCACGGCATCGACTTCCGCGGCTTCGACTGCGTCGAGGTGGCCCCGGTCTACGACCAGCCGGCCAACATCACCGCCTGGGTGGCGGCCAGCGCCTGCTTCGAGATGCTGTCGCTGCTGGCCGTGAGCCGCCGCGGCGCCGCCGCTGCTACAGGCCCATGATGCCGACCAGCTCCCGCACGGCGTCCGCCGAGCGGTTCAGCCGCGCCTGCTCGTCATCGGTCAGGTTCAGCTTGATGATCTCCTCGAGCCCGCCCGCGCCCAGCCGGCAGGGGACGCCCATGAAGATGTCGCGCAGCCCGAACTCACCCATCAGGTAGGCGGCGCACGGGAGCACCCGCTTCTGGTCGAGCACGATCGAATCCACCATCTCGACCACCGATGCGGACGGCGCGTAGTAGGCCGATCCCGACTTCAGCAGCTTCACGACCTCGGCGCCGCCGTCGCGCGTGCGCTGCACGATCTCGGCCAGCCGCTCCTGCCCGATCAGGTCGGTGATGGGAATCCCGGCCACGTTGGTATACGAGGTGACGGGCACCATCTGGTCGCCGTGGCCGCCCAGCACGAAGCCGGTGACGTCCCGCACCGAGACGCCCAGCTCCCAGGCCAGGAAGGTGCGGAAGCGGGCCGAGTCGAGCACGCCGGCCATCCCGATCACCCGCTCGCGGGGCAGCTTGGCCTCGGCGAATGCGACCTGGCACATGGCGTCCAGCGGGTTGGTGACCACGATCAGGATCGTGTCGGGTGAGCGAGACACCAGGTTCTGGGTGACGTCCGCGACGATCTTCTGGTTCGTGGTGAGCAGGTCGTCGCGGCTCATGCCCGGCTTGCGCGCGATGCCGGACGTGATCACGCAGACGTCCGACCCCGCCGTCTCCTCGTACCCGTTGGTGCCGATCACGGTGGGCTCGTACCCGACCACCGGGCCGGTCTCGTTCAGGTCGAGCGCCTTGCCCTGCGGCAGCCCTTCGACGATGTCGACCAAGACGACGTCGGCATAGTCCCGCTCGGCCAGTCGCTGGGCGGTGGTCGCGCCGACGTTACCGGCGCCGACGACCGTGATCTTGAGACGACTCATAGTGGTGGTTCCCCCCGGGTAAAGACGGTTGCTCGCGGTTCAAATTGCGGCAGGCATCTTCGCACGAACGGCTACCATCCGGTCGAAGTCGAAGCGATTGGAAAGGCGCGTAATGGCGGACAAGGGTGGACTCGAGGGCATCGTCGTCGCGCGCAGCCGCCTCTGCTCGATCGACGGCCAGAAGGGCGTTCTCATCTACGGTGGGTATGACGTCGGAGACCTCGCCGAGCACTCGAGCTACGAGGAGACGTGCTTCTTGATCCTGCGCGGCCGCCTGCCCCGCCGCGACGAGCTGGAGGCGTTCACGGCCGACCTGGCCGCGGCCAGTCCGCTGTCGGATGAGACCGCAGCCGTGATCGACATGCTTGCCGGCCACGCGGCCCCCATGGAGATGCTGCGCACCGCCGTGTCGGCCGACTCGTTCGACGACCCGGACAAGGATTCGAACACCGAGGAGGCCAACTTCCGCAAGGCCACCCGGCTGATCGCGAAGATGCCGACGATGGTGGCACGTTACGACCGCCGCCGCCGCGGGCTGGATCCGGTTGCGCCCGACCCGGCGCTCGGCCACGCCGCGAACTTCCTGTACATGCTGTCGGGCGAGCAGCCCGACCGGCAGGCGGCCCGCACCTTCGACGTGGCGCTGATCCTGCATGCCGACCACGAGATGAACGCCTCCACGTTCACGGCGCGGGTGATCGCTTCGACGCTCTCGGACATGCACTCGGCCATCACCGGCGCCATCGGCGCGCTCAAGGGGCCGCTGCACGGTGGCGCCAACGAGCAGGTGATGCGCTTGCTGATGGACATCGGCAGCGACGAGAACATCGAGCAGGAGATCCGCGGGCGCCTGGATCGCAGGGAGCGGATCATGGGCTTCGGCCACCGCGTCTACAAGACCTACGATCCGCGCGCCGTGATCCTCAAGCGCTACTCCCGGTCGCTGGCCGAGCGCTCGGATGAGCCGCACTGGTTCGCGATGAGCGAGCACATCGAGAAGGCCGTGATGGAGGAGAAGGGTCTCTACCCGAACGTGGACTTCTACTCCGCCTCCACCTACCACTATCTGGGCATCGAGACCGGGCTGTTCACACCCATCTTCGCGATGAGCCGGGTGGTGGGCTGGGCCGCGCACGTGATCGAGCAGCACGGCGACAACCGCCTGATCCGGCCCAGCTCGGAGTACGTGGGACCGGCGCTTCGGCCCTACCAGCCGATCGAGCAGCGGACGGCGCCGGAAGCGGCCTGAACCGGGGGCAGTTGACAGATGCGTCCCTTTGGGAGATCCTTGCCCGGCTGAAGCTCCGGTAGGACATCGCTGATCTTGGGGGTCAACTGACGTGACCGGCCATCGAACGGTGCGCATCGCCTGCGTCGGCCTGCTCGCAATCGCCGTGCTCGTGGCCGGGTCGGCCAGTTCCAGCGCCGCCCAGAACCTCGTCGTGTCGATCTCCGGTCCTGCGACGAATCCCACCGCCGGCAACGGCAGTCCGTTCGAACTCACGGTTCAGACCACGAACAACGATACGGGCGATTCTGCCGCCGTTACGACGACCCTTTCGCTGCCGTCGGGCGTCACGCTGGACGGTACCGCGACTCCCCCGGGATCGAACTGCGCACCCGTCGGGACCGGCACCGTGCAGTGCGCCAGGCCAGCCATCACGGCTGGCTCCTCCGACACGTTCAAAGTCGACCTCCAGGCCGACCATACCGTCCACGGCGTCGTGCATGTGCTCGGGTCGTCGAGCGATGGATCGCTGACGTCCAACACAGCCGACGATTCTGTCATGGTGGACACGAGCGCCGATCTGGCGCTGTCAGATGCGGCGACGCCTGCGTCGTCTCAGGGGGTGACCCCGGGGGATGCCGTTGCTGGTGGTTCGATCTCGTATGCGTTGACGGTCGATAATTCGACGGGGCCGTCGGATAACCAGGGCTTTACAGTGCGCGACACGTTGCCGGTTGGTGCGACGTTGTCTGCGCCGGTGTCGGGGTGCTCGGTGTCCACCCCGGCGAATGGTTCGCATGGTGATGTGGTGGACTGTGTCCACTCTGGGGCGCTGGCGGCGGGTACCGGGTCGTCGGTGACGTACACGTTGCCGGTGGCGGTATCGGCGAGCCAGCCGGCGGCTAGTTCGTATAGCGACAGTGCGGCGATCATCGCGACATCGACGACGGATCCGAACGGTGGGAACGATTCGGCGTCAGACCCGGTGAACCTGGTTACGAGGTCCGATCTGGCGTTGACGGAGTCGGCGGCGGTGCCGACGGGTACAAACTATGAGCCGTCGACGCAGAACGATATGGTCGTCGCGGGCGACACGCACGCCTTCAGCTATACGTTGACGGTGACCAATGGCGGCCCGTCGGACAACCAGGGATTCGTCGTACAGGATGTGCTCCCCCATGGCGCGTCGTTTAACAGCGCGGGTAGCACCGCCGGCTGCGTGGTGACTGCGCCAGGCGACGCCGTCAACGGTGACACCGTCCAGTGCACGGAGAGCTCCGTGACGACACCCGCCGGTCATCCGTCGTTCACGATTGCGGCCACGACGGCATCGAGCGAGCCGGCCAACGCCACGTACACGGATGCTGCGTCGATCTTCTCGACCCAGACAGTTGACCCCAACAACGCGAACGACACGAACTCGCACGCGCTCAAACTCGTCGAGCGCGCCAACCTGACCCTTGCCAACTTTGCTGTGTCACCCGTTCAGACGCCTCTTTACGCCAACAGCAATCCGGCGCAGAACACCGTGGCGTACACCTTCACGGTCGCAAACGGTGGGCCATCGGACGGTCATGCCGTGATCGTGACGTCGACGCTCGAGGCAGGCAAGCTGGTCGGCGCCAGTTACGGGTGGTGCGTCGACCCTTGTGTGCCCTCAAGCTCTCAGCCGTACCCCTCCGGCGGCAAGCTCAGCGTCGGCACGGGCGGCACCGTCCCGAACGGCCAGACGATCGACGTTGTCGTCACTGCCACCGCCGATACCAGCCTCCGCTCCGGTCCGAAGAACGGCTCCGAGTCGGTCGTCGCCGGCTTCGGCACCACGTCGGCCACCCAAGACTACGACCTCAGTGACAACTCGGCCGCAGACAGCCCCGGCGTCGTGATCGACACGGTGCCCACTCCGGCCCAGAATCCATTCGCAATCCCCGGCACGGGCAACGCCATCCTCACCTGGGAGAACCCGGCCGGCAACGGCGGCCAGGCGATCCAGAACTTCCTGATCACCGTGACGCCGCCGGTCGGATCGTCCTTCACGCTGCCGACCGTTCCCTTCAACGCCAGCCCGACCGGCAAGTGCGGGGCGGTGAACGCCAGCGACTGCTATCAGCTGACGGTGACGGGACTCCAGAACGACAACGGGGCGTACAGCTTCGGCATCCAGGCGCAGAACGCGGTCGGCCCGAGCGACGCGGCCACCACCAGTGCGACGCCGTCGGTGAACGCCAAGAACGCGTCCGTGCCGACGAATACGTCAACGACCCTGACGACCTGCACGACCGCCACACCCACCACGCAGGTGTGTGTCGTCTACAGCATCCCCAGCGGCGCGGGTGGCGTGTTCGGCGCCGGCGGCCTGGTCGCGCTCCCGACCGGGCTGTGCGGGATCAATGTCAGCTGCATCAACAACACCGGCGCGCAGAACCTGGGCTCGCTGGCCGGGTACAACGATCGCACGCATCCGTTGATCGAGACGATCACCTGGGATTCGTCGCTGATCGCTCCCAGCTTCTACACCCACGTGCCGGCCTGCCCGAACAACTCGACGCGGACCGACTGCTATCCGAACAACATCCCGATCTACTACGAGGATACGTTCACGCTGCTGCACTGCGGCGTCGGCTTCCCCGGGACGTGCGATCCCAACACGCTCGTCAATCACTCGGTGTTCCCGGTGGTGCCGGGCACGGTGCTGAACACGCACTTCTGCGCCCTGGCCGCTCCCAACGGCGCCGGGAACAAGAACTACGCGCGGCCCAAGCCCAGCCCGCTCGGCGTCTACAACGGCTACAACGACCCGTCCGGCAGCGCCTGCATCAAGTCGATGAACGCCCTGGGCAGCGCGAGCCAGAACGGCGCCAACCGCGACATCCAGGTCGTCATCAACATGACGTCCGACAGTGACGGCCTGGCCGGCCGCCACTAGATGATCGTTACGCGCTGACCTGGACGATCTCGAGCGGCACGGCCGGGACGAACACGATCCCGAGCGCCTCGTAGAGCTCGTCCGCCTGGGCCCTCGCAGCCGGGTCGGAGCCGCCGCGCGCTTCTGCGACGCGCGCGATGGCGTCGAGCGCGTGGGCGACCTCGTGCCGTGCATTTCGTGCCTTCGCGATCTCGAGGCTGCGGTCGAAGTCACCATCCGCCGGTTCCCACTCAGCGCGCTGGGCGTGGGCGTAGCCGCGCACCCGGTGGAGCAGGGGATCCTGCGTGGCGCCACCGCCTGCCGTCGTGCGCTTGAGGCATGCTGAGGCGAGCTCGATCGCTTCCTCCGACCGCCCCTGGAACGCGAGCGCCTCTGCGATCCGCGTATCCGTGTCGATCAGCTCGGATTCGGCCACCAGCGCCTGGAACTGCTCGCGGGCGGCGTCGTACAACGCTGCCGCTCGCTCGAAGTCTCCCTGGCGGCTCGCCACCTGACCGAGGCTGCGCGTCGCGTAGGCCACACCGGTGCCGTACTCGGAGGAACGCCACACGCGCAGCGCCTCCACAAACAGCGGCTGCGCCTCGGCCAGCCGACCCTGGTCGCTCATCACCTCGGCGATGTTGTGGGTGCCGGTGGCGGCGTCCACCTCGTCCCCGATCCGGACGCGGAGCTGGCGGCCCTTGTCGTACAGCTCGACCGCCTCGTCCCAGCGTCCCTCCCACCATGCGAACAGGCCGAGGTTGTTGTAGATCGTGGCCTGCGGTCCCAGCTTGCCGAGCTCCCGGTACAGCTCCAGCGCCCGTTCCGAGTGCACGGCCTCGCTGCCGCGCCCGAGCTCGACCAGCGCCCAGTCGAGGATGAAGTAGGCGTGCGCGAGCGCCTCCTTCTCATCCGCCTGCTGGGCGATCTCGATCGCGCGGCTGAGCCAGGCAACCCCATCGAGCCGGCGCCCCTGCGCCTGGCGGATCTGCCCGTAGGATGCGATCAGCCGCGCGTACTGCTGCGCCGCGGGTGTGTCGGTTCGCCCCTCCAGCAGCTGCATCCCCCGCCGCAACCAGCGAAGCGCCTGCGGATTGCTACCGCTTCGTTCCTCCAGCACGGAGTGCTTGAAGTAGAGCCTGCCCAGCGCGACCTCGTCCTGCTCGAGCAGCCGGCGCGCCCTTCTGTATGCCGCGGCCGCCTGCGGGTACTGCCCCATCCGTTCGCGCAGGTCGCCCAGTGCCTCGGCGGACTCGGCCTCGGCGGCCGGGTCGCCGTGGGCGCCGCGCGGTGCGACCTGCAGCGCCCGCTCGAGGTGCTCGGCTGCGTCCGCGATCGCGAACTTCGACTCCGCCACCGCGGCGGCCCGTCGCGAGTAGTCCCAGGCCTTGTCCTGCACGTGGCCGTGGAAGAAATGCATCGCCAGCAGGTCGATGTGGGCCTCGTCGGTCGCGCGCTGCCGCTCGATCGTCTCACCGGCGCGGAAGTGCAGATCTCGGCGCCGGCGGTACGCCAGCCCCTCGTAGGCGGCGTCGCGCATCAGGGCGTGGCGGAAACGGTAGAAGCCGGCGCCGTCCTCGGCCAAGAAGTCGCCCAACCGCCGCCAGGCCGCCGCGCCGGCCGTGGCCGGCTCGTCCAGCAGCTGCTCCGCCAGGGCGGAGCGGAACCGCATCCCCAGCACCGATGCCACGCGCAGCAGGCGGCGGTCGGGCGATGCCAGCTGGTCGATCTGCGCCGTCACCATCGCCTCCACCGTGTCCGGCAGCCCCTCGGTGGTGCCCGCCAAACGCGTCGCACTCAGCAGCTCTTGCAGGAACAGCGGGTTGCCGCCCGATCGCCTGGCAAGGATCGACATCTCGTGGGGGCGAAGCGGCGAGTCCTCGGTTGCAGCGATCAGCAGCTCGACCACCTTCTCCTCGGCCAGCGTGTCGAGGTGCAGCGACACCGTGGCTCCGCCGGCCGGCGCGGCGAACCCGGAGGCCTCGTTGCGGCGGGTGACGCCGATCAGCCACGGCCGCCCGGCCACCTCGCGGCAGAGCTGGAGCAGCAGGTCAGCGGACGCCTCATCCATCCAGTGCGCGTCCTCGATCGCGATCAGCGTCGGGCCGCTGAGGATGCTGCTCAAGAGCTTCGTGACCACCTCGTTCAGCCTCGTCCGGCGGAACTCCTGGCCGAGCTGATCCACGTCCGGGTTCGTCGGCATATCCAGGTCGAGCGGGACACCCAGCAACGGCAACCACATGGAAAGCTCCGGGGCGCCGCTCCACACCACGTGCATCAGCCTCGACACGATCGCCTCGCGCGATGCATCGGGATCCACCTCCAGCGCCTGCAGCAGCAACGGGCGCAGCGCCGCGTAGGGCGTCGACGCGCCGTACAGGTCGCAGCTGGCAGACAGCAGCCGCATCTCGCTGCCCACCTCCCGCATCGCCGTCAGCATCCGCGTCTTTCCGATCCCGGGCGGCCCGACGATCTCGACGATCGAGCCCTCTCCTTGCAGTGCGGCGCGGACGGCGCGCTGCAGGATCCCGGTCTCGAAATCGCGGCCCACCATGGGCAGCTCGCGCTCGCCGGTCGTCGCCTTCGTCCCCAGCGGGCGGCCGATCACCGACGCGTAGACCGGGAGCGTCTTGCCCTTGACCATGAACGGGTCGAGCTCGGTCGTCTCGAATGTCACCGAGCAGGCGTCCAGCACGCTCTGCGATGCCAGGATCTGCCCGGGCTCGGCCTTGCCCATCACGCGGGCGGCCAGGTTGACCGCGTCGCCCATGACGGTGTAGGTGCGCCGGTAGGACGGACCGATGTCGCCCGCGAACACCGGGCCGGTGTTGACGCCGACCCGGATCGGGATGCTCAACTCGGCGGCCTGCAGCTCGCGCAGCGCCGCCAGCATGCGAGCCTCGTCGTCGGGGCTGGCGGTGGGCGCGCCCGTCACCAAGATCAGCTTGCCGCCGTCACGGTCGACGTCGGTGCCCAGAAAGGTGACGCCGTGCGCCTCGCAGGCGACCTGGGCGGCCGACACCAGCGCCTCCAGCGCGTCGGCCACCTCCTCGGCCGGACGGGCGGCGACCATCTCGTCGAGGCCGTCGTAGTGGATGAACCCGATGGTGACGCGACGATGCTCCGGGTCGCCGTGTCCGGTCAGAAGCAGCTCACGCAGGGAAACCGGGATGCACTCCGCCAGATCCACAGACGGCGGCACGTGCTGCGGATCCGGCTCGTAGTTCCTGGCCTCGTCCGGCCGCAGGTGGCGCCGCAGCCGCATGCCTTCCCCCTTCGGCTGGGAGAGCAGCTCGGGCGGCAGCTGTGCCGCGGTGTCAAGGCTGACGACGACCTCGCCCGCGTCGGCAGTGCCCTCCATGGCCACCACGGTGCTCGCTCCGGGGCCGGTCAGCAGCAGCTCCCGGTGGCGCTCGCCGACGAGGAAGAAGTGGAACTCGCCGGAGTGGACCCCGACCGACATGCGCAGGCGCACCTTGCCGGCCGAGGTGTCGATCGCACCCATCTCGCTGAGCGTGCGCCGCATGCCGATCGCGGCGGCGACGCCGTCCGAGGCGTGGTGCTCACCCGAGAAGAACAGGAGCAGGGCGTCCCCGCCGAACTTGATCAGGCCGCCGCCGTTGGCGTAGGCCGTGCCCAGCAGCTGGCGGAACACGAAGCCGACGACATCGGTCACCTCCTCTGCGCCGACCCGGCCCAGCCGCGCCAGCCGCTCGGACATCTTGGTGAAGCCGGAGATGTCGACGAACACGACCGTCCCCTCGAGCGCCCGCACCCGCACGTCCGGCTCTTCGCTGATCCAGCGAATGGTCAGGCGCGGCAGGAACGGCCGCAGCTTCGACGAGCGATCGGTGGAGACGTCGGCCACGTGATACCTCGATAGAGGACGGCGGTTCATCAAGTGTAAACGTGGAGCGCGCGCGCCGGAACCGCCGGCTCAGGCCTGCAGCTCGCCCAGCTCGTTGAGCCGGGCATCGGCGATCGCATCGGCCTGGCCGGCGACCGTCACGTCGCCGGTCACGATCCGCAGGAACTCGTCCCGCTCGAGCGCGTACAGCTCCGCCGGGTCGGCAACCCGCACGGTGGCGGTGCGCGGCACGTCCCGCAGCAGCGCGATCTCGCCCACCAGCGACCCGGGGCCGAGGTCGGCGACGTGGTAGCCGTCCTTGATCACCTCGACGGTGCCACTCTTGACGAGGAAGACGCCATCGCCGCGATCACCCTGCCGCATCAGCAGCTCGCCGGCCTCCGCTTCGACCCGCTGCAGGTGGCTGGCCACCCGCTCCAGCTCGGCCGGTGGCAGGAACGAGAACAGCTCGACCGAGCGCAGCAGCCGGATGCGGGCGGGGTCCGCCGCCGCCAGCCGGTCGACCCGGGTGAGGCCGCGCCAGGCAACCAGCAGCCCGATCGGCTGCAGCGCGCCGACCAGCACCAGCGTGGTCGAAAGCGACGTCACCGAGGCCAGTGCCGCCACCGTCAACGCGCCGAGGCCGATCGCCGTGCGCATCAGGCTCTCCAGCACCCCGAACACGCGCGCCAGCAGACGGTCGTCGGCCGCCCGCTGCAAGAGGGTGAACGTGACCACGTCCATCAGCACCAGGCCGGTACCGGTCACGATCACCATGGCGTAGGCGACCACGGTGGCGGTGGTGACGGCCAGCGCCACCAATGCCGCCGACCACGCGATCAGCCCCGCCGCCATCGCCGGCACCAGGCGCGGCCGCCCGACCAGCCCGGCCGATCCGATCGCTCCCAGGATCGCGCCGACGCCGGCCGCCGAGGCCAGCAGCCCGGCGCCGCCCTGCGCGGCGCCCAGCCTCTGCACCGCAACCGCCACCACCAGCACCTGGAAGAATGCGCCCCACACGACCATCGACAGCCCGAAGGTGCCCATCAGCACGCGCACGTCGGCGTTGGACGCGACCGTCGCGAACCCGGCCAGCAGCCGTTGCATGCGCGACACGCCGGCGGCGAGGGCCGCGGCCGGCGTGCTCGGCACGCGGCTGACCGCCAGCGCGGTGGCGAATGACAACGCCGCCAGCGCGGCGAATGCCGGGGCAGCACCCGCCCACACGATCAGGCCGCCGGCCAGCGCCGGCCCGGCCAGGTTGCCGACGCCCTCGAGCATCGACACGAGCACGTTCGCGGCCGTGAGCTGGGCCGGGGTGTCCGACAGCCGCGGCAGCAGCGCCGCCTGCACCGGCCGGTAGACGGGGATCACAACCGCCGCCACCACAGCCAGCACGAAGACCGGCCAGCGGCCGTGGGCCATCGCCACGGCGAGGCTCATGCAGGCCACCACCGCCGAGGTCAGCAGGGCCGCCGCGATCAGCACCAGACGGCGGTCGTAGCGGTCGCCCAGGCCGGCCGTGAACGGTGCCGTCACCGCGGAGGCGCCCGACCGCGCGGCCGCCAACAGGCCTGCCGCGGCGATGCCGCCGTGGCCGTAGGCGAACACTACCAGCGCGATCTCGAGGCCCTGTTCGGCGGTAATGTACGCCGCCCAGGCGGCCTGCGCCCATGTCAGCCGGCGGCTCCGCCCTACCAGCCGTATCGCTCGCGCCACGGGGGTCAGTGCCCGCATGGCCGCCCCGGGTCAGTCCACTGCCGAGGGAGCCGACTCTCGCATGCGCGCCGCCAGCGTTCGCAGCATCGCGAGCGCCACCTTGGGCTCGCTGTCGAGCACCTTCTGGAACGCCGTCCGCCCCAGGCGCATCGTCAGCACCTCGGACTCGGCCTCGACCGTTGCGGTGCGTGGCGCCGCGTCGAGCAGGGCCAACTCGCCGAAGAAGTCGCCGCGGCGCAGCTTCACCGAGCGCTTGCCGGGCTTGCGCACGGCGGCCGACCCGTCCAGGATCACGTAGAAGGCGTCGCCGGGATCATCGACGCGCACGATCGCCGTGTACGGCGCGTAGCGCTTCATCGTCGCCTGGCCGGCCACGCGCCGCAGATGCCGCTGGGAGAGGCCTGTGAACAGGGGGACGGTGCTGAGCACGTCGGCCCAGGCCTTGACGGAGCGACCGTCCGTGCCCAGCGAAAGTGCCCGGGCGATCGGGTCGCGGTGTTGCGTGGACGGCGTCATGTGTGTGTGCGCGCTCCTGATCGGGTCGCACAGTCTACTGAGCGGCGGGCGCGTGCTCAACCCGGGCCAGCCGGTCGGGCATCAGTCGCATCGTCGTGGTGCCATCGTGCTCGAAGCCGACCTTGAGGTACGCATGCACAGCCGCCTGGTTGCGGGGGTCGACCTCGAGCGTGATCTCGCGCAGCCCCAGCTGCTCGAATCCGAACCGGCAGACCATGGCGGTAGCCTCGGTGCCGATGCCGAGCCCGCGGAACTCGGCGGCTCCGATCATGATCGAGAACTTGGCCCGGCGGCGGCCGACGGGGGTGAGACGGGCATCGCCGATCAGCCGGTCGCTCTCACGGTGGCGCAGCGCGAACACCACCCGCTCCGGATCGCTGAGGATGCGCCGGCCCCAGTCGAGCAGGGAGCTGGGCGAGTGCGGCTGCACCGGCTGGTCACCCGGCGCATAGAGGTACCGGGTGGTGGTGGGATCGTCCATCCAGCGAACCCAGTCGCCAACCGAGTCGGTGGACAGCGTGGCCAGGCACACCAGCTGTCCGCAGATCGGCTCCTTGATCGTCACCCACGCAGCGTACCGAGCCTGCCCGGGCGACCTCGTTGGAGGCGTCCCGAGCAGGCCGATCATGTGCCTCACGGGTGGGAGAAGCTGACCAGCTCCGCGACCTCCGGGGGACCCTGTGCCGCGCGTTCGCTGACCACGCCGATGCCCCGGACGTACAGCTTGCGGTCGATCACGTTCGGCTCGAGGCGCGACCACTCCAGCGTGAGTGCCGCGTGGCGAAACGTCCCGAACGGCACCGTCACATGCTGATTCAGGTCGACCAGCCAGTACTGGTCCTCCGCCTGTCCGGCCAGGTACTCCTGGCGGTGGGTGTCGCCGACCTGTGGATGCGCGGTCATCACGATGCCCGGCCGGGCGCCGTGAACCCCGGCCTGCCAGGAGCCCGACGTATCGACCCCGCCGCCGCTGTAGTCGGCGGTGCGCTCGCCCAGGTACCAGACGTTGCCCTGGTCGTCCTGGGCGTACCAGTCGGTGGTGCGCTCGAGCACCGTTCCACGGTGCGTCGCGACGTCGGTGATGACCGTGGCCGTCACCCCCAGGATCGTCTCGGTGCGTCGGCGCACTGTGACGACGTCGCGCTGCGTGACCCCGTCCTTCGTCCCGGCGTAGACCCAGCGCGACCCGGGCCTGTAGGGGAGGTAGGGATTGGTGATGTGCCGCACGAAATGCGCCGGATCGATGACGCCGCCGGCGCTGGCCGGGCTGGTGCGGCCATCCGTGAAAGCCGCGGCGGCGGCGACCAGGACGCCGGCGCCGAGCAGGCAGGTGCGGACGATGGTTCGGCGGTTCATGATCGCGCTCCTCTGTCTAGTACGGGACCGGATCCAGCCTGCCACGGCGATCTGAACGGCCGATGAAAGCAGCGGGTCGCATTTACCGCACATCGCGCAGGCGGCCGTACACTGGTCGCGGAGGTCGCTGCATGCGGATTCTTGTCGTCGAGGATGCAACCAGGCTGAGCGAGATCATCGCCGGGCGCCTGCGCGAGGAGGGCTACGCCGTCGACACCACCGGCAGCGGCGCCGAGGCCCTGGAAATGGCGGTCCGCGTGTCCTACAACGGCATCGTGCTCGACCTGCGACTCCCGGATCTGGACGGGCTGGACGTGTGCGCCGGGCTGCGGCAGCGGGGCTGCTGGACGCCGGTGCTGATGCTGACCGCGCGGGCCGATCTGGGTGACCGTGTGGAGGGCCTCGATCGGGGGGCCGACGACTACCTGACCAAACCGTTCGAGTTCCCCGAGCTGTTCGCGCGCCTGCGGGCGCTGGTGCGGCGCGGAGCGATCGAGCGGCCGGCCGTGCTGTCGGCCGGCTCCCTGCGCCTCGATCCGGCCGCCCATACGGTCGCCCGGGCTGGGACGCCGATCGAGCTGACATCCAAGGAGTTCGCCCTGCTCGAGTTCCTGATGCGCAACCGCTGTGCGGTGCTGTCGCGGGAGCGGCTGATCGAAGCCGTATGGGAGACAGGCTACCGCGGTGACTCCAACATCATCGACGTCTACGTCAGCCGCCTGCGCGACAAGGTCGACCGGCCGTTCGGCTGTGAGAACCTGATGACGGTGCGGGGCGTCGGCTATCGGATCGGCGCCGATGGGCGTGAGCCGGATGTCGCTTAGAGCCCGGCTGACACTCGCGTTCGCCGTCGGCATGACGCTGGTTTCGCTGGCCGTCGCCAGCTTCGTGTACGTCCAGGTGCGCAGCGATCTGCGATCCGAGGTCGACATGGGGCTGCGCGCCCGGGCCCAGGCGCTGATCGCCGGAGGCAACCTCGTGCGCGGCCTTCCGCAGACCAGCGGGCACCTGGCCGACAACGACGAGTCGTTCGCCCAGGTGTTGGCCGGCGACGGCCGGATCCTGGCGGCGACCCGCTCGGTTACGCGCGAGCCACTGCTCGGGCGCACCGAGCTGCGGCACGATCGGCCGTGGCTGACCGATCGCCGGCCGCCGGGCCTGGAAACGGCGCGGTTGCTGGAGGTGCCGGCCACGGTGCGGGGTGCGCGGGTGTACCTGGTGGTGGGGGCCACGCTCAGCGACACGCGCGAGGCCCTGACCCGGCTGCTGGTGCTGTTCGCCATCGCGCTTCCGGTCGCGCTGCTGGCCTCGTCGCTGATCGGCTGGCTGCTTGCCGGAGCGGCGTTGCGGCCGGTGCGGCGCATGAGCGCCGAGGCCGCGGCGATCACGGATGCCGACCCGGCGCGTCGCCTCGCGGTGCCGGCCGGCGACCGCGGCCTGGCCGTCCTGGCCACGACTGTGAATGCGACCTTCGACCGGCTGCAGACCGCGATCCGCCAAGAGCGCACGTTCGCGGCCAACGCCAGCCACGAGCTGCGAACGCCGCTCACGATCCTGAAGGCCGAGGTCGATACGGCGCTCTCCACACCTCGCAGCCCGCACGAGCTGCGCGAGGCGCTGGAGTCGGCCGCATCGGAGATCCGGCATCTGATCGCGATCGCAGAGGGGCTGCTCCTGATCGCACGGACGGTGGAGGGACGGATGCCGGTCGAGCGCGTGCCGACCCCGCTGGCGGCGCTGGTCGGCGAGCGCGCGGAGGCCTTCTCCGGGATGGCACGCGAGCGCGAAGTGGAGCTGGTGGTGCGGGCCGGCGACGAGATCGTGGAGCTCGATCCGACGCGCGTTCGTCAGGCGATCGACAACCTGCTTGACAACGCCGTCCGCCACTGTGCGACCGGGGGACGCGTGACCATCGACGCGACCGCTGCCGCGGGCGCGGTGTCGATCACGGTGCAGGACGGCGGACCCGGCTTCAGCGATGCCGCGCTGGCGGCGGCGTTCCAGCCCTTCAACCGGACCGACAACCGCTCGTCCGGTGCGGGCCTTGGGCTGGCGCTGGCCAGGGCGATCGCCGAGGCGCACGGTGGCCGGGCCGAGGCCTGGAACGTGCCGGCCGGCGGTGCGGCGGTGACGCTCACCTTCCCGGCAGGCACGGTTCCGCGACCGGGCGAGCCCGTGCTGCGCGGCCACGTACCTAGCGTACGGAGTTGACGATCTCGGCGGAGAGGCTCGGATACTGGGCCAGGAACTCGGCCCGCTCCGCCTTCAGCCGCTCCACCCGCTGCCGGTACTCGTCGCCGCGGCCGGTCGCCTCGTACAGCCGTCGCGGCTGCAGCAGGTCGATGTCCACGGCGTCGATGCCGGGCACCTGCGATGCCACCTTGTACCCGAAGTCGGGATCGACCTCCCACTCGATGGTGCCCTCGGCGATAGCCTTGACGATGGCCGAGGAGTGGGGGATCCGCACCTTCTTGGAGCCGCTCTCGCTCTCGGGCCCGCCCACGCGGCCGGTGTTCATGATGTACACGTCGATCGGATGCTGCTCGAGCAGCTCGAGGAAGCGGTTGCCCTGGCCATCGTGGTGCATCGGGAAGAACGGGTTCGTCCCTGGCACGCGCAGGAACACGCCCTCTTCGTCCTTGCCGCCGGCGGCCGTCCCGGTCGTCTCGCCGAGCATGAAGAAGGCGGCTGCCTGCGGGCCCTCCAGCCTGGCGACGGCCGGGATCACGTTCTCGTTCCGGTTCAGCACCAGCAAGAAGTCCGCCTGTTGGATGGAGGACGCCTCGGCCGCTTCGATGTCCTTGAACGAGAACACCGCGCGACCGTTCTTGGTGTAGCTCTCGTCGAAGAAGTCGACGACGCCGCGGTCGTCCATGCTGACGTTCTCGAGGTAGGCGCCGGGCTTCGTGACCGCGCCGTGGATGGTCGGCTCGTCCTTGGGGTTGAGCGCGAAGGTCTTGGCGAAGCAGCCGGCCTCGGTGGCCGAGATCGAACCGTCCGGCCACCAGGCGACGAAGTCGTCCTGCACCGGGAGCGATCCGTTCTGGCGGGTGAAGGTGGTGGTGGTCTTGCCGGTGCCGGACAGCCCCACGATCAGACCGGTCTTGACGCCGGCGCCGGTCGGGATCATCTTGCAGCCGGCGTGCAGGGCCAGGCCGCCTCGTTCGTACACGAGGTGGTTCCACATGCGCAGGCCGCCCTTCTTCGACTCGCCGAAGTAGTCGGAGTTGAAGACGCGGGTGACGTAGAGATCGAGGTTGACCGCGATCAGTCGGTCTTCGGGGTAGCCGGGCGCGGCCAGGTTGGGCGTGTAGATCACCAGCAGTTCGGGCTCGAACTCGCCGGCCTCCGGATCGTGGAAGTAGAGGACGTCCTGCATGCCCGCGATGTTGGCGTTGGCGGCCTCGACGTAGAGGCGGGCCGGCACGCGACGCTCGGCGGTGTCGCCGATGTAGCCGTCGACCACGATCATCTCCTGGTCGGCGATGTAGGCGTTCTGAAGGTCGGCCACCCGTTGCCACTCGTCACGGTCGATGGCCTGGTGCGGATAGGACTCGGGGTCGTCGGCGACGATGTAGGTGCTGCCCTTGGAGCGGGCCAGCACCTGCGTCTGGACGTTCGGCGCGCCGTACTCGGTGGCGCGCGCGGTGGGCATGGCCAGAGCTCGCGCGAGCAGCTCGGACTGCGGTAGGTCGTGGTGCACCTGCCGTGCGGCAGGTAGCGCAAAGGCCATCTTCGCCAACGTTCCTCCCAGATGAGAGCGCGACGAGGCGGTCGCGCGCCCATCCAGGATACCCGAAGGTGGAGGGTTTGGCTTAGCTTGTGACAAAGCTTGTAACAACGGCTTCGTACCGGCCTGGCAGCGCGGCCCGCCGGTGCGGCTTGGTAGGCTGCAGACAGCGATTCCCTCGAGCAGCGGAGGCGTGGATGGTGCGTCACGACGTGGTGGTGGTCGGTGCCGGATTGGCCGGAATGCGGGCTGCAATCGAGGCATCGCGCTACGGCGTCGACGTGGGGGTGGTCTCCAAGCTGCACCCCACGCGCAGCCACTCGGGCGCCGCGGAGGGTGGGATCAACGCCGCGCTCGGGAACGCCGGCGAGGATGACCCCCAGAAGCACACCTTCTTCACCGTCAAGGGCTCCGACTACCTGGGCGACCAGGACGCGATCGCGGTCATGTGCGAAGAGGGGCCCGGCGACATCTACGAGCTCGAGCACATGGGCGCGATCTTCTCGCGCACCGACGACGGCCGCATCGCGCAGCGCCCGTTCGGCGCCGGCGGCGCGCCGCGCACCTGTTACGCGGCCGACATCACCGGCCACGTGCTGCTGCACGTGCTCTACGAGCAGCTCGTGAAGAGCGGCGTCACGGTCTACGAGGAGTGGTTCGCGCTCGACCTGGTCACCGACGGTGAGCGCTGTGTCGGGGTGACGGCCTGGGATCTGGTGCGCGGCGGCGTGCAGGGCGTGGAGGCATCGGCGGTGATCATGGCCACCGGCGGCCTGGGGCGCATGTACCGCGGCACCACCAACGCCTACGCCTGCACCGGCGACGGCATGTCGATGGCCTGGCGAGCGGGTGTGCCGCTGAAGGACATGGAGTTCATGCAGTTCCACCCGACCACGCTCAAGTCAAACGGGGTGCTGATCACCGAGGGCGCCCGTGGCGAGGGCGGATACCTGCGAAACAGCGAAGGCGACCGCTTCATGTTCAACTACGCCCCCAACGCCGGCGAGCTGGCCTCGCGGGACGTGGTGTCTCGCTCCGAGCAAACCGAGATTGACGAGGGCCGCGGGGTCGACGGCTGCGTGCTGCTCGACCTCACCCACCTCGGCGCCAAGCGAATCAACGAGCGGCTGCACGGGTCGCGCGAGCTGGCCATGGACTACGCCGGCGTCGATCCGATCGAGGAGCCGATCCCGGTGCGGCCCGGATCGCACTACCACATGGGCGGCATCGACACCGACGTCTGGGGTCATACCCTGATGCCGGGGCTGTACGCGGCCGGCGAGTGCGCATGCGTGTCGGTGCACGGCGCCAACCGGCTGGGCGGCAATTCGTTGCTGGAGACGGTCGTGTTCGGCCGGCGGACGGGCGCGGCGGCCGCGCAGGACGTCCGGCGCAACGGCAGCGGCGGCGTGTTCTCGCCGTCCGCCGCGGCCATCGCCGAGCGCAGCATCGGCCGGATGCTCGACACGAACGACGGCGAGCGCCCGCACGTTCTTCGTCAGGAGCTGGCTGATGCCATGTATGACAACGCCGGCATCTTCCGCTCGGCCGAGGGGCTCGAGGCCTGCAAGGCGAAGGTGGAGGAGCTGCGGGAGCGGTATGACCGCGGCGTTGTCGTGCAGGACAAGGGCCGGGACTTCAACACCGACCTGATCCAGGCGATCGAGCTGGGCTCGATGCTGGAGATGGCCGACTGCCTGGTCACCGGCGCGATCGCCCGCACCGAGAGCCGGGGCGCCCACAGCCGGCTGGACTACCCCGAGCGCGACGACGAGGCCTGGCTGCGGCATACCCTGGCGTTCTACGACGAGGGCCAGGTGCGCCTCGACTACCGGCCCGTCACCATCACCGAGTACGAGCCCGCCGTCCGCAGCTACTAGGAGCACGAGTGCAGGTAACCCTCAAGATCGAGCGCTACAACCCCGAGGCCGACGAGAGCCGGCAGGAGACGTTCAGCGTGGACGTGGTCGAGGAGGCCACCCTGTTGGACGTGCTGGATGTGATCAAGGACGAGGTGGACGGGTCGCTCACCTACCGCAAGTCCTGCCGGATGGCGGTGTGCGGCTCCTGCGGCATGCGCATGGACGGGGCCGCAGTGCTGGCCTGCAAGACGCCGATGCGCCCGGTCGTCGAGGCCGGCGAGGTGCCGGTGATCTCGCCGATGGGCAACCTGCCGGTGCTGAAGGACCTGGTCGTGGACATGGAGCCGTTCTGGGCGAAGTTCCGCGCCATCAAGCCCTACCTCGACGACGGCGGCGAGGAGCCGCCGGTCAAGGAGTGGCGCGTCCAGCAGGAGGAGCTCGACCGCGTCATGACCGAGGCGCTCTGCATCCAGTGCGGCTGCTGCGTGTCGGAGTGCAACTCGATGGAGGCCGACCCCGACTTCCTCGGCCCGGCCGCGCTCGCCAAGGCCGCCCGCTTCGTCAACGACGTCCGTGACCGCGGCGGCAAGAGCCGGCTCGAGATCTACAACGGCCCCCACGGCGTCTGGGACTGCACCCGCTGCTACTTTTGCAACCAGCGTTGCCCCAAGGGCGTGCACCCGCGGGACGCGATCGCGAAGGTGGGTGCGGCCATCTATCAGGAGGGCATGCACTCGGACGGTGGCGCGCGCCACGCGAAGGTGTTCGTGAAGTCCACGCACCAGACCGGCTACCTGCTGGAGACGCACCTGGTGCCCGAGACGGTGGGGCCTGTGAACGCGATCAAGGAGATCCCGTTCGCGCTGCGGCTGGCCCGGGCCGGCAAGGTGCCGAACCCGCTGAAGCCGCACAAGGCCAAGAAGCTGGACGAGGTGCGCAAGCTGAACAAGCTGATCGAGTCCCAGGAGCAGGCGACGCTGGAGGCCGCGAACGCCGGCCCGACCAGGCCGCCCGCCGACCCGGCACAATCAAAGGAATCCGAGTGAAGTCAAGCTACGCCTACTACCCCGGCTGCCTCGCGAGCCTGTCGCAGAAGGAGCTCGACACCTCCACCCGCGCGATCGCGGACAAGCTGGGGATGACCCTGGTCGACATCCCCGGGTTCACATGCTGCGGCGCGGGCGACGTGCACGAGGCGCGCCCGGAGTACTACCTGCACCTCAACGCTCGCATACTCGGCCAGGCCGAGCAGCTCGGCCAGGACACGCTGATGACGATCTGCAACGTGTGCACGCTCAACCTGCGCCAGGCCAACGCCAAGCTGCAGGCCGACCCCGAGCTGCTGCGGCGTGTCAACCGCAACCTCAAGGAGGTCGGCGCGGCGTCCTACTCGGGCGGCGTCGACGTTCGCCACCTGCTATGGGAGATCGCCGAGGGCGACGGCTACGAGAAGCTCAAGCAGATCGCCGAGAAGCCGCTCACGGGCATCAAGATCGCGCCGTTCTACGGCTGCCAGATCCTGCGGCCCTCGCGCCTGCTGGGGTTCGAGGATCCCGACCGGCCGCAGTCGCTGGAGCGGATCATCGAGGCCTGCGGCGCGGAGCCGGTCGACTATCCAAGCAAGATCAAGTGCTGCGGGTTTCCGATCGTGCTGGCCCGCGCCGAGGTGGCGCTGGGCGAGCTGATCCAGCCGCTGGCCGAGGCCAAGGAGGCCGGTGCCGACGCGATGGTGACCCCGTGCCCCCTCTGCCACCTGTCGCTCGACGCCTGGCAGGGCAAGGCCTCACGGGAGGCCGACATGGAGTTCGACCTGCCCATCTTCCACCTCGCCCAGCTGGTGGGTGCGGCGGCCGGGCTCAGCTACGACGAGCTCCAGTTCAAGCGCCACGTCGTCAAGGCCTACCCGGTAACGGACAAGATCTACCAGGGGGTTTGACCTCGGTGGGTGTCCGGCCCGCCTGCGGAGGGGGCGCGTGAGCCCCAGCTACGCCGCGCTGTTCCGCTCGCCCTACCGAGCGATGATGGTGGCCGCCCTGGGCGCCACCTTCCTGGGCTCGCTGGACGCGCTGATGGTCGTGACCGCGCTGCCCAGCGCGGCGCAGGACATCGGCGGCGTCGACCTGATCTCGCTGGCGGTGGGCGCCACGATGGTGACGATCGTGATGACGCTGCCGCTGGCCGGGGCGCTGATCGACCGCTACGGCGTTGCCCGCAGCTTCGCGATCGCCTGCGTGCTGTTCTCGGCCGCGAACGTGCTGGGCGGCGTGGCCCCCTCGATGCCGGTGGTGGCCGTGTCGCGGGGCGTGCTGGGACTGGGCGCCGGGTTCATGTTCGCGGTGCCGCTGGGACTGTTCGCGCTGTACGTGCCGAACGAGCTGCGCCCGCGGGCATTCGGCCTGAACGCGGCCATGTGGGGCGTCTCGGCCCTGATCGGGCCGGCGCTGGGCGCCGCCCTGACCGGGTCGGTGGGCTGGCGCTGGGTGTTCTGGGTGAACCTGCCGCTGATCGCGATCGTGGCCTGGGCGGCGCGCCTGGCGCTGCAGTCGCATCCCGCCCGCGAGCCGAAGCACGGCGCCCAGCCGCTGAACGTGGTGGGGCCGGTGCTGCTCGGCACCACCGTCCTGTTCCTGCTGGTGGCCGCCCGTGAACCGGCCGTCGCGCTGGCCGCGCTGGTGCCGGCGATCGCCTTCCTGGCGCACGAGCGCCGCACGGCTGTGCCCGTGTTCACCCACCGCCCGGTGTCGATCGCGGCGAACGTGACGGCGCTGGCGGCCGGCTCCGCGTTCCTCGGCGCCGAGGTGTACCTGCCGTTGCAGCTCCAGGTCGGGTTCGGGGAGCCGGTGGCGGTGGTGGCGGTGGCGCTGGTGCTGACGACGCTTGGGTGGACGACGGGCTCGATGGTGGCGGCGCGGATCGGAGCGCCACCCCGCGACCAGATTGTGCTCGGCTCGCTGCTGGTGTTCGTGGGCACGCTGATGATGGCGCTGCCCGCCGGCGGGGTGGTGCTGCCGATCGTGTGTTACGCCGTGTCCGGGCTGGGCATGGGCATCGCCAGCCCGGCGCTGTTCGAGGTGGTGCTGGCCGACGGTGACGCCGGGCGCGAGGGCAAGTCCACCTCGTCGATCCCGCTGGCGCGCCAGGTGGGAGCGGGGCTGGGCACGGCCGTGGCCGGCATCGTGTTCCTGGCCTCGTTGTCCGATCAGGCGATCAAGGCCGCCGAGCGCAAGGGAGCCCACGTGCCCGCGGTGGTGCCGGCCGCTCGGCACACGTACATCGCGGCCGCGCTGCTGAGCGCGATCGGGCTGGTGGCCTGCTACTGGCTGCGCCGCGAGCCCAGTCACGCGGTGGCGCCCAGCGCCGACCGCGCTGCCGCGTAGCTGTCACGAGCTGGTGGCGGTGCTGTCACACCGGCCGGCGTGTCCGTGATCCGTGCGACACTGACGACCATGGGCGCGGGCACCGCCACCACCGATCTCTCGGCCGAGCTGCAGCGGCTGTTCGGATTCGAGCGCTTCCGTCCGGGGCAGCGCGAGGCGATCGAGGGCACCCTGTCGGGCCGCGACGTGCTCGCGATCATGCCCACCGGGTCGGGCAAGTCGCTCTGCTACCAGCTGCCGGCGCTGCTCGGCGAGGGCGTCACGCTGGTCGTCTCGCCGCTGATCGCGCTGATGCAGGACCAGTCGGCCGCGCTTCGCGCCGGCGGGCACGAGGACGTCGAGATGATCGCCTCGATCATGACCGGTGAGCAGGTGGGCGTTGCGCTCGCCCGCATCGCCGCCGGCCGCGCGCGTCTGGTCTACGTCGCCCCCGAGCGCTTCTCCAGCCGCCGCTTCCTGGACGCGATCGGACAGGCCAACGTCGACCGCCTCGCGATCGACGAGGCGCACTGCCTGTCGGAGTGGGGTCACGACTTCCGGCCCGACTACCTGCGGCTGTCGGATGTGCGCAAGCGGCTTGGCAGCCCGGCGACACTGGCCCTGACCGCGACGGCCACGCCGCGGGTCGCTCGCGACATCGTCTCGGCGCTGGAGCTGCGCGACCCGGTGATGGCGCGCACCGGCTTCGACCGCCCCAACCTGTTCCTGGAGGTGCTGCACGTGGCCGGCGAGGCCGGCAAGCCGCGCATGCTGCTGGCGCACCTGAAGGACCGCAAACGGCTTCCGGCCGTGGTCTACTGCGGACGCCGCAAGACCTGCGAGCAGGTGGCCGCGCACCTGCTCGGCGACGGCATCAGCGCCGCGCCCTACCACGCCGGCCTGCCCGCGCACGATCGCACCGCCACGCTCCAGCAGTTTCTGGCCGGCGAGCTCGAGGCCGTCGCGGCGACCACCGCGTTCGGCATGGGCATCGACAAGGCGGACGTGCGCTCGGTCGTGCACTGGACGATCCCGTCCTCGCCCGAGGAGTACTACCAGCAGGCGGGTCGCGCCGGCCGCGACGGCGCCCCCGCCGTCTGCACGCTGCTCTACACCGCGGCCGACAAGGGCCTGATCGCCTACTTCATCGACCGCGCGAAGCTGACCGAGGCGCAGCTGCGCTCGGTGTACGCGCTGCTGGCGGCCAACGCCGACCCGTCGGGGGTGTTCCGGGTGTCGGAGTCGGACGTGCCCGCCGACGATCCCCGCGTCGCTGTCGCAGTGCTTGAGCGGGCCGGGGCGCTGGAGTTGTTCCCGGCCCGAAGCGGCACCTTCTCGGGCAGGCTGGCGGAGCCGTCGCTCAGCCGCCGCCACTCGGCTGCGGCCATGGTCGCGATGAAGCGCCAGCAGAACCTGCGCTGGGACCGGCTGAAGGCGATCGACCGCTACGCCGCGGGCGACGGCTGCCGGCGCGCCGCCCTGCTCGGCTACTTCGGTGACACGCCGGCGCCGCGGCCCGATGAGCTGTGCTGCGACAACCACGGCACCCGCGCTCGCTCGCCGCTGCAGGTGGACGAGCGCGAGGCGGTGTTGCTGTGCGTGGAGGAGACGCGGGGCGCCGTCGGCCGCACGCGGCTGACCCAGATCCTGCGCGGCGGCCGCGCCCGCGACCTGCTGGCCGCCGGCCACCACAAGCTCGACAGCCACGCCCGCCTCGCCCACCGCAACGAGGCACAGGTGCTGGAGGTGATCGACCGGCTGATCGCCGACGGCACGCTGGTCAAGACCGACGGCAGGTACCCGGTCGTGCGCCGCGCGCCGGCCGAGTGAAGGACGACCGCGTCAGCCGGTTCTGGAGGGCGTTCGTCGCGGCCACCGGCACGGACGGCGACCACACCGCCTGGGGGTTCGGCAGCGACCCCGGGATGGCCACCGAGCTCGGCCTGCTGGTGCGCGACGGCCCGAAGCGGGCGACCGCCAGCCTGCGTTCCGCGTACGAGCGTGGCGAGCCGAGCCCGCGGGCCGGCGAGCTGAGCGTGATCCTCGACGGCGACGGCGATCCGCTGTGCGTGATCCGCACCACCCACGTCGAGATCCGCCGTTTCGCCGATGTGGACGAGGAGTTCGCGTGGACCGAGGGCGAGGGCGATCGCAGCCTCGCGTACTGGCGCGAGGCCCACGTCAGCTTCTTCACTGCCGCCGGGATGCCGCCGACGGACGACGCCGAGGTCGTGCTCGAGCGCTTCGAGCTGCTCTGGCCGCTGCCGGCCGGCTGACTCCGGCACCGTTTCGCCACCATCCGTGACCCCCCGTTTGCTGGTTGCGCCGGTAGCTTGGCGACATGTCCCGGCTGATCCCGATCCTGATCGTCGCCGCGCTGGCCGCCGCCGGCTGGTGGTGGGTGCACGGGGCCGGGCCGCCACCGGCCGAGGCCACGGTGTCGCGCGTGGTCGATGGCGACACCGTCTGGGTGCGGGCCGGATCGCGCTCGCTGGACGTGCGGCTGCTCGGCATCGACACGCCCGAGACGGTCGACCCCCACCGGCCGGTGGGCTGCTTCGGCCCCGAGGCGTCCGCGTACACCAAGCACCTGCTGACGGGCCGCCGGGTGCGGTTGGTCTACGACCGCCAGCTGCACGACACGTACGGACGCTGGTTGGCGTACATCTATCTGAAGCGGCCGGGCCGGCCCGACCTGTTCGTGAACGCGCGGCTGGTGTCGGCCGGGTACGCCCGAACGCTGTCGATCCCGCCCAACACCGCCCACGCGACCGACCTGTCCGCACTCGAGCGGGAGGCGGCGCTGGCGGGCCGCGGGCTGTGGGCGGCCTGCGGTTGAGGACCGGTAGACTGCGGCCATGCGCCGTCTGATTGGCATAGCTGTGATCGCCGCGACCGCCGCGGTGATCGCGCGCCTGCTGACGAACCGGGATGACCCGGTCGCCGCCAGCGGCAACGGGCACACGGCGGACCAGGAGCGCGTCGAGATGCTGCGCGAGCGGATCGGAGCCGCGCGTCGCAGGCTTCGCGACGAGTTCGACAGCGTGCGTGGCAGCGACTAGACGCGGGCTCGCCGCCCTGGTCGCGGGCGGCGGATTGCTGGCCGGCTGGGGCCTGTTCGAGGCGCAGTGGCTCGAGCGTCGGGAGCTGCGCGTTCCGGTGGCGGGGCTGCCGCCGGAGCTGGACGGCCTCAGCATCCTGCACCTCTCCGACTTCCACGCCGGCACGCCCTCGCTGAACCTGCGGACCATGCAGGCGGCGGTCGCCTACGGCGTATCCCAGCAGCCCGACATGGTGGTCGTGACCGGCGACATCATCGCCCACCCGCGCGGGCAGCAGCGGGTGTTCGATCAGCTGGCGCGGCTGGATCCGCCGCTCGGCATGTTCGCGTCGCTGGGAAACCACGACACCGGCTCCACGCGCGACCCGTTCTCCCGGGGCGTGGTGCCGGACAGCTGGGGGGACGCCCCCGTGCAGCTCCTGCGCGACCGCAGCGTGATGGTTGAGCACGGCGGGGTGCCGATCGAAGTGGCCGGCCTTGAGCCGGAGCCGTGGATCCGGGGAGTGTCGCGCCCCGAGCGGCTGTTCACCGGCCCGGGAGGGCTGAGGATCCTGCTGGCGCACTTCCCGGACGTGGTCGACGACCTGCCGCCAGGGACCTGCTCGCTGGTGCTCGCCGGCCACCTGCACGGCGGCCAGATCTGCCTGCCCAGGCCGGGCGGGCGCGTGCGGCTGTCGCACACCCGGTGGCGCTACCTGGACGGCGTCCACCGCGTCGGCGACACCACGCTGGTGGTCTCGCGCGGCACCGGCACCACGCTGGTGCCGTTCCGGCTGCTGGCGCGGCCGGAGGCATCGCTGCTGCGCCTCACGGCCGGCTGACCGGGCGACGCCCCAACGAGCGCCGCCCGGCTGTCTCATCGTTCAGGCCGAGGCCACCGGCGCGGCCCGCTGCAGGCGGATGTCGCCGCTGGCCGAGTTGGCCTTGATGCGCAGGTCGACCTCGCCGCCCGCGCCGGCATCGTCCGGCTCCAAATCGGACTGGGTGCTGCCGCTCATCGAGCTGACATCCATCCACACGCGGGCGCCTGCGGCCACGCCCAGCGTGATGTCTCCGGATACCGACTGCAGCCGCGCCTCGCCCCGCCGCACGCTCTCGACGGTGACGTCGCCGGAGACGCCCTTGGCGTTCACCGAGGATCCGGCCGACGTCACGTGCAGGTCGCCGGAGACCGTGCTGGCCGAGATCTCGCCCGCCACCGGCCCCAGCTCGAGGTCGCCGGAGACGCTGCTGAGGCTGGCCTTCCCGTCGACGCGTTCGACGTCGAGGTCGCCGCTGACGGTCTTCACGTTGGCGTCGCCCGCCACCGCCCCCAGCGAGACGTCGCCGGAGGTGGTGTTCACCTTGGCCGTGCCGAAGCGGCCGCGGCCGGCGACGTCGGCCGACACGGTGGTGGAGTCGATCGAGCTGCCGTGCGGCACCGA
>Ga0075434_100000037_pt1 | contig 60689 bp, 55 predicted proteins | sample RhiMethybrSRZTD3_FD_75298 | JGI IMG/M metagenome (GOLD analysis project Ga0075434, IMG submission 75298) | Populus rhizosphere microbial communities from Tennessee, USA - Rhizosphere MetaG P. TD hybrid SRZTD3 | ecosystem: Host-associated > Plants > Roots > Rhizosphere > Soil | place: USA...
CATTCATCTTTGCCAGAGAAGTTCGCCGCAGATAGCAGTGACTCAGCCCGGCGGTAAACGCGTCGCCGGCACCGACCGTGTCCTTTACCTCTACCTGCAAGCCGGGATGTTGGTGAGTGCCGCTGCCGCCCAGCAGAAGACTTCCTTCTGCTCCTCTGGTAACGCAGACCATTTTCAGCCGGTACCTGGCTTTCAACTGTGCTGCGGAGGATTCATCACTGACATGCAGCATGCCAAGTAACTGCATGACCCGCGGCACTTCCTCATGGTTCAGCTTGAACACATCACAGCATCGCAGCGATTCAGAAAGCACTTCCTCTGAGAAGAAGTTCTGGCGCAGGTTAACATCAAACACTCTTGCCGCACCCGGGCGCAGATTCTTTATGAAAGCACGGATGGTTTCACGCGAGACCTGACGTCGCTGTGCCAGCGATCCAAAGCAGACTGCGTCGGCCTGCGCCGCAAGTGCCTGCCACTGCGCCGTACATTCCAGGTAATCCCAGGCAACAGACTCCGTAATCTGGAACTGCGGCTGACCCTTCTGATCGAGCTGGACATTCACTGTTCCCGTCGGATGTTCAGGATCGTATTGAACGAATTTCGTTTCCAGCCCAAGCCTTTGCAGCTGCTCTTGCGCTTCTCGTCCCAGAGAGTCGTCACCTAAACGACTCGCAACGATGCCGCAATCCCCGAGCAGGCTTGTAATGTAGGCGAAATTGGCAGGAGCGCCTCCCAGTTGCTTGCCCTGGGGAAACACATCCCAGAGCAGTTCCCCTAGACCGACGATTGTGTAATTCTTCACGAAGTGAGCTACAGAAGCTCGCGCGGGAATCGCAGTTTAAGCCCTGGTCACCCGACTCGGCAACCTCAGAAAAATGCAAGGACCGATTGTGCTAGACCGTCCGCCACTCCTCGAAAGTGCCACCCTTCAGTCCTTCGGTGACCTGTGCGAAAGAGCACCGGGAACGTAGGATAAATTGCCACTCATAAGTATGCCCACCATTGTAGAAGACCCACAACCAACTGATAAAGCAGCGGATACCGTCCAGGCCCTGATCCAGTTGCTCCGCTCACGGTCCACCGAGGAGATCCGCCAACGCATGTACGACAATCCGCCGGGAAGCGCATGGTGGTCGGCCTGTAAAACCGAGCTCGATTTGCGTAACAGCGAACAGATGGCGACGGCCACGGTGAACACTTCGCGCGCTCTTGACAAGTTACATGGTGTCTCCGACCACCTGGACGAGTTGATGGAGAAACTTCTGCGAGCCACTGACGATATGGCCGAGGTGGTCAAGCACGTACGGGAATCCGGCAGAAGGATGGAACTCACGACGTACGTGATCGTGGCCATAACCATCGTGCAGTTGTTCTATATCGTCTTCCAGTTCTCCGTCACACATTAGCGCACAAACCGGCTTCCCAAGCCGAACAGCGCAGATGCTTGCAATCCAGCACCACGATTGACATAAAGCGTTGCGGCTCGTGCGCCGTGCTTTATCATCATATTGAGTATTAGCTTATGCCTGAGAAGCCCGCCAAGCCCCCGGTCGCGGGAAGTCCGATCGAAGACGTCTTCACCGGACGTACCCCCTCCGCCGCCGAGAAGCAATGGGCCGAAAAGGTTCTCGCCCCGACGCTGGAGAAATCGCCGGAGCACCCGATTGGGAAGGCCTCTGGCGTGAACCTCGACGAGCACGGCAGCGCTCGCTTCACCACCATCTCTGGCGTTCCTGTTTGTCGCCTCTACACTCAAGCCGATCTGCCCCGGGACTGGGATTACGAGCACTATCTCGGATTCCCGGGTCAACCTCCGTTCACCCGTGGTATTCACGCCAGCGGATATCGCGGCAAGCTTTTCACTATGCGCCAGTTCTCCGGCTTCGCTTCGCCGGAAGAGACCAACCAGCGCTACAAGTACCTCCTTGAGCATGGCGGAAGCGGCCTCTCCGTCGCCTTCGATCTCCCCACGCTCATGGGCTACGACTCCGACCATCCCGCCAGCGAAGGCGAAGTAGGGAAGTGCGGCGTAGCTATCGACTCACTCGAAGACATGGAAATCCTCTTCGGCGGCATCGACCTGGAGAAAACCACCGTCTCGATGACCATCAACTCGCCTGCGTCCATCCTCTGGGCGATGTACTTGGTGGTCGCCGAAAAACAGGGCGCCGATTGGAAGAAGATTTCGGGCACCATCCAGAACGACATCCTGAAGGAATACATCGCGCAGAAGGAGTACATCTATCCGCCCGCGCCGTCGATGCGCCTGGTCGTGGACACCTTCGAGTTCGGCTCCCGCTACACCCCGCGCTTCAACACCATCTCAATCAGCGGATACCACATCCGCGAAGCAGGTTCCACGGCGCTGCAGGAACTGGGGTTCACCCTCTACGATGGAATTGAGTACGTCGAATGGGCGCGCCGCCGCGGCCTTGACGTTGACGAATTCGGCTCGCGCCTCAGCTTCTTCTTCAACGCTCACAACGACTTTTTTGAAGAGATCGCCAAATATCGCGCCGCACGCAAGATCTGGGCGCAGGTAATGAAGGAGCGCTTCGGCGCTAAAAACCAGCGCACCTGGCTGATGCGCTTCCACACTCAAACCGCAGGCGTCTCGCTTCCCGCCCAACAGCCTATGAACAACATCGCCCGCGTGGCGCTGCAGGCGCTCGCCGCCGTGCTCGGCGGCACGCAATCGCTTCATTGCGATGCCTACGACGAAGCTCTCGCCCTTCCCACCGAAGAGGCCGCTCACATCGCGCTGCGCACGCAGCAAATCATCGCTCACGAATCCGGAGTGACACAGACCGTCGATCCCCTGGGCGGGTCGTTTTTCCTGGAAAATCTGACCCTACAGATGGAAAAGGGCGCATTCGATTATTTTGGCAAGCTCGACGCCATGGGCGGCATGGTCAACGCCATCGAGCGCGGCTACCCGCAAAAAGAAATTGCCGAGGCCGCTTACCAGTACCAGCGCGCCGTCGAGGCCAAAGAAAAAATCATCGTCGGCGTAAACGACTTTACCGTGGAAGAACAGCCGCCCAACATTCTCTACATCGACGAAACCGTCGCCCGCCACCAATCGGCCAAGCTGAAAGCCCTGCGCGCCCGCCGCTCCAACGACGAAGTCCGCCGCTCGCTCGACGCCCTAAAGCGCGCCGCCGCCCAGGAACCGAAAGCCGAATCCAACGGTAAGGTTGGGCCAGCTAACACCATGCCTCATATCCTCGACGCCGTCCGCGCCTACGCCACCGTCGGCGAAATCTGCGACGCCCTCCGCGGCGTCTACGGCACCTACACCGAAGCCAGCGTTACGTAGTCCGCATTTGCCTAGCCCATGCGGGGACAGGGTTGTTCCAGGGACGGGGCTCCGCCCCGTCCAAGCCGCACGCAGCTCGGCAGCGTACCAGTGCGGAGAGAATCCGGCATGGAGCCACCACCGTCAGACATCCGCGAGACCTACGCCCCCTGGACTCTGCCCAAAAACCCAACGGACAGAAAAGGAGGAGCTCACATCGAAACCGGAAAGAGATCCGCGCGACCTGAAGTTATCCGCCGACGGCTGCTCCTACTACGATTACGATGAGTTAGATAAGTAGCGGATGCTCCACATTTCACGCTTTTCGAAACGTGGAGCACACAGAATTGGGGAGCGCGAGCGGGGGACGCCCCGCGCCACACGATCACGCCAGTTTTTTATGCGATCTTGCGGAGTTTGGTGACTCTGCCGATTTCCACCCATTCCACTACGAAGATGTTTCCAGCATGGTCGAAGCAGGCGCTGTGCGGGCAGATGAATTTTCCCGCGGGGAAGGTCGCTCGGTCCTGAGCGCGTACTTTCATCCAGTCGTCCTGGGTGTAGCCGGCATCGCCAAGGGTGGCGATCACTTTGTTGTTGCGATCGAGAACGACCACCTTGCTCCATAAATCCGGGAGCACTACTTCGCCAATGCGCTCGAAGAAATGGCAGGGAAGCTTGGTCGTGTCGAGGATGAAATCGATGTGTTTGCCGTCCAGAGTGAAGCGCTGCAGCCGGTGGTTGGAACGGTCGGCAACTACCAGGATAGGCGTTTCGGCGCGGGTATCGACCCAGATGCCGTGCGGGCAGTTCAGCTGACCGGCACCTTTGCCTTGGCCGCCGAAGGTGCGGATGAATTGCGCGTCTTTGGTGTACTGGTTGATGTAGCTGGAGCCGTAGCCGTCGGCGATGTAGATGTCGCCGGTGGGGGCGATGGCGACATTGGTGGGTTGGTAAAGGACGCGTCCGTTGTTGCGGCTGGGATCGTAGGCGGGGGATTCGACCGGGTAGCCGAGGGTGAAAACTTCTTCTCCCTTCAGGGTGCGCTTGGTGACGATGGCGTGGGAGTAGTCGCAGAGGTAGAGAAACTCCTCGCTTCCTTCTTGGCGCAGCATAAGGCCGTGGGCGCCACCTTTGAACTGCTTCCCCCAGGAGCGGACGAATTTGCCGTTTTCGTCGAAGACCACGATGGTGTCGGGATTCTCGCTGGTGGCGTGGACGGTGTGGTGGATGTAGATGTGCCTTTGCGAGTCCTCGCAGACTCCGTGAGTGTTGCCGTATTTGATGTTGGCGGGAAGCTGGCCCCAGTCGTGGATCGCTTCGTACTGGTGGTCAGCATCGCCGACGATCGGGAGTCTGCTCCCGGATTTGTCGGCGGTGCCCACGACGAAGGGGGCGGCGGCTGCGAGCCCAGTGGTAGCAAGAAAGTTTCGGCGTGTGATGGCCATGTGTGCCTCCGCACGGTTTGCACTGGCAGAAGCAGACATCTTAAACCGTGAAAGACGCGAAGTCACACGAGCGAAAGAACTCGTCCACGCCACATGCCTAAGTCAAAATTGCCATCCGCTGGCCGACTTTCTTCAGGACTTGCAGTGCCTGCTCTAATTCATCTTGAGTATGGGTCGCGGTCATGATGGTACGGACGCGGGCTTTTCCTTCAGGGACCGTCGGGTACGCGATGCCGGTGCCGAGCACGCCTGCTTTGAAGAGCTCGCGGGAGAAGTCCATGGTGAGTTTGCCGTCGCCGATGATGATGGGAGTGATGGGCGTCTCGCTAGCGGGTGTATTGACGCCGCCGATGTTGAAGCCGAGCAGCCCAAGTTCTTTTTTCCAGAAACGGGTATTTTCCCAGAGATTTTGGATGCGCTCGGGTTCCTGCTCAAGGACTTCGAAGGCTGCGATGCAGGTTGCGGCGACGCATGGCGGATGGGACGTCGAGAACAAGAACGGCCGCGCACGGTGGTAGAGGAAGTCGATGAGATCGCGAGTTCCGCAGACATAGCCGCCGAGCGCGCCGATGGCTTTGGAGAGAGTTCCCACTTGAATATCGACGCGGCCGTGGACGTTGAAGTGGTCGATGGTGCCGCGGCCGTTGCGGCCGAGGACGCCAGAGGCGTGGGCGTCGTCAACCATCATGATGGCGCCGTATTTTTCGGCGAGATCGCAGAGAGCAGGCAGGGGGCCGATGTCGCCGTCCATCGAGAAGACGCCGTCGGTGATGAGCAGCTTTTTGCCGGTCTCGTGTTGCACGCTGCCGAGCTTGGCTTCGGCGTCGGCGATGTTCTTGTGCTCGAAGACCAGGATTTTGGCGCGCGAGAGGCGGGCTCCGTCGATGATGGAGGCGTGGTTGAGCTGGTCGGAGATGATGAAGTCATCTTTGCCGAGGACCGCGGAAACGGTGCCGGCGTTGGCAGCGAATCCGGACTGGAAGACCACGCAGGCTTCGACGTTTTTGAAGCGAGCGATTTTTTCTTCCAGCTCCATGTGGATCTTCATGGTGCCGGCGATCGTTCGCACCGCACCGGAGCCGACACCGTACTTGCGAGTAGCTTCCAGAGCCACTTCCCGCAGCTTGGGATGCGTGGTGAGGCCGAGATAATTGTTGGAGGCGAGATTGATGACTTTCTTGCCGTCGAAGCTGCAGACGGGGGCTTGCTCGTCTTCGAGCACGCGCAGGCGGAAGTGGGTGCCTTTGGACTTGAGATCGTTGAGCTGGTCGGTCAGGTAGGAGAGCGGGTTGGCGCGGGTTGCGGTCGGCATAGTAGCGAATAGTCTATACCGGTCAAGCGCTGCGAGATGCTGCGTCGGAGACGGCCAGCTGAGCCAAACTTTTCAGGTCGGGGACTTCGAGATCGGGCTGACCAGTTGCGGCTTTTGCAGCGCCCGCATTGGGGCGGGGCGAGGGGCGATTCACCCAGACTGTCGCAATGCCGAGCGACTTTGCGGGGATGACATCGTGATAGATGCTTTGTCCGACGTGCAGCCATTGTGATCGCGGGATGCTGATGGTTTGCTCTGCGAGCTGGAATATTTTGTGCGACGGCTTGTAAGCGCGCGCCTGCTGAGCGGTGATCACGAAATCGAAAGTAACCTCTAGTTTGCGTGCGCTGTGAGCAAAGAGATCACCGTCAATATTGGAGATAATTGCAAGACGATAGCGAGCTTGCAGACTTGCCAGCGTGGCAACGGCGTCAGGAAATGGTTTCCAATTGGCAAGTGAGTCGGGTAGGGAACGGATTTCCTCTTGGCTGGGTTTGAAGCCGAGGCGCTGGCCAAATCCGACGACGACGCTTTGCAAGACGTCGCGGTAAGGCTGGAATTCTCCGTGTTCCGCTTCCGCTTCGAGATCGGAGTAGATCTCCAGGATCCGGGTGTCGGAGAGTGATTTTTCATGGGCCGCAAGGATGGGGTGAAGGGCGGAAAGGATTCCGGTCTGCCAGTTAATAAGAGTGCCGTAGCAGTCAAAAGTAAGGGTGCTGAGGCGGCGGAAGTCGAGCATGGACGCGGTCGTTGGTAGTCGGTCGTTGGGGTTCGGGCAGATACTCGGCCCTGCATTTTGGCAACAGCCGTTCTCGCCTCTCAGTTGCCAGTTCTCAGAGCGAAGAAGCTAACGCAGTTCCAGCGGCTGCTCGAGTTTGAAAGTGAGCGCTGACTCCGCGGGCAGCACGATGTCTTTGTTGCCGGTAAACGCAGCGCCTGCCGTGCCAGCGCCCCCACCAGCCAGGGCGCCGATGGCTGCACCTTTGCCTCCACCGGCAAGTCCACCAATCAACGCGCCGACACCAGCTCCGCCACCAGCCATTACTGCAGTGCGTTTGCCTTTTCCTTTGGCGGAGCGCACGAGGGAAGACGTTTCAACCGGCCGGTCGGAGCCGTTGATGTTGACCGAAGTCAGCTTCAGTTGTAGCACGGCGCCGCCTTTGAAGCGGCCGAGAGGTTTGGCATCGACGACGGTGCCAGAGGCACTCGCTCCCGAAGGAATCACCGTCTTCCCTTCGATCTCGACGGGACTGGCTACCGTAGCGGAGAAGCTCTCGCCTGGCTGGCTGATCTTCGATCCTACGGACTGGCCAAGTCTCACGGTGATCATCGTGCCTGTGGGCACAACAATGAGTTTTACGGGTTCGGACTTTGCCTGCGATTTTGCTGTTGCCGCCGGCCCGTTCGATTCCGGTGTATTCGACTCGGGCGGCTTACTGCAACCGAGCACAATAAAAGCGAGATAAAGACTCAGGGCGAGTGCTACCGAACGCGAGCGCATAGATTCCTCCGTGTGCGGAAGGTTTACCAGAAAGCGCAAGAGTACGCAACGAATAAACTAGTCCGGAAATCCTGTCAGCTGTTCTCGTCAGTTCCGGATGCTGTTGCACTCGCGGCCTTAGTCTCCGTCGGCGGCGCCGCAGCACCCTCCGTTACAGTTTCCGGTTTCGTTTCCTGGTCCTTTTCCAGGAAGCGGGCGGAATTGAGCAGCGGGCGTCCGAGCGAGGAATTGTATCCCGTCCAGCCGCCGTCCAACTCGGCGGCACGTTCGAAATGAGTGCGCATGGCTTCCATTTTCGAATCGAGATCGTCGAGATAATGGAGCACGAGCGCTTCAGGGAACATGGGAAGCTTGGGCGAGCCGAAGTCGTACTGGCCATGATGACTAATAATGAGGTGCTCGAGCAGAGTCTTCAGATCGTCCGGGAAAGCGTGGATCGGGGCTATTTTGGCCTGCAGCATTTCCAGTTCGATGATCATGTGGCCGAGCAGCTGGCCACGAGTGGTGTAGGAAAACGACCGGCTGTAAGTGAGTTCGTGAATCTTGCCAATATCATGCAGAAATACGCCGGTGAGCAGCAGATCGCGATTGATTTGCGGATAGTTGCGGCAGATGAGATCGCATGAGCGGAACAGCGAGACCACGTGATCGAGGAGACCGCCGATGTAAGCATGATGCAGGCTCTTGGCCGCGGGAGCAGTGCGATAGGCCTCTGCGATTTCCGGATCGGCCATGAAAGCTTCCACCAAGGCCTTGAGATAAGGATTCTGAAAATCAGCGACGAAACCGGCCAGAGTTTGCCATAGCTCTCCAATATCTTTTGTGGTCTTGGGAAGATAGTCGGCGAATTCAACTTCAGAATCCAGCAGGCGGCGCAGCTTGTGAATGGTGAGCTGGAAACGGTTCTTGTACTTGTTGATCAGGCCTTTGACCTTGATGAAATCTTCCTGATCGAAGGTGTCGATGGTGTCGGCGACGTTGTCCCACATTTTTGCTTCCAGATGCCCGCTGCGATCGCCGAGGGTTAACGCGAGATAGGGTTCACCGCTCTTCCTGGGTTTAACCTGTTTGGCAATTACGACGAAGCTGGAGATGATGACTTTGTTTTCGTGCTGGGCGCAGTCGCAAACGAAAAAGTCCTTCATGGTCGAAGCCTGGGTCGGAAACCAGTAGCGGCAGCAGAGGTTTTCCACGATCCCACGCGATAGGTTCCGGCTCAGGCACAGCTTAAACTAGATTATGCCGAGCTTCTTCTTCTTTTTTTTAAGTTCCTTCGCTCCCGCCTCCTGGCTTGTTGTTTCCACCGGCTTGGTTTGGTTGGGACTGGCGCCCGTATCGACGTACCCAGGCTTGCAACAATCGATGTAGGCATCTTCACGCAGTTTGGTCAGATAGGCTCGTAGCGCGGGCTGCAACTTCTGCATGTAAATTGCGTCCTGCACTTTTGGTTCGATCTGGCTGAGGGGAGGTATGCCGGCCATCTGGTGTTCAGCCACCTTTAGAATGACAAAGCCTTGTCTGGTACGGATGACTTCGGAGACTTCGCCAGGTTTCATGGCGAAGGTCTTATCTTCCAGTTCTTTGGCCAAAGTACCGCGTTTGAAATATCCGAGATCGCCGCCTTGGGCGGCAGTTGGCCCGTCGGAATTTTTTTTGGCGATCTCATCAAAAGCTGCCCCTTTGCGAATTTGCGCGAGCAGATCGTCGGCCTTGGCTTGAGCGGCGGCAAGCAGTTGCGACTCTTCGACTATGGCTTCGGTGCTCTTCTTTTCAGTGGAAACCAGGATCTCGCTTAGGCGGATCTGCTCGGGTTGTTCCAGTTGACTCTTGTGTTCATTGTAAAACTGTTCTTCTTCCTCCTTGCCAATGGACATCCGCTGCCCAACTTCTTTTCCGATTACCTGCTGGGTGATGATCTGGTTGCGCAGGTTCTGCTTGAAATCTTCAAACGAGACGCCCTGGGCGGTGGCGGCCTTCTCCAGATCCTCCATGCTGTCAAGATTCATCTCTTTGCGCATCTGGTCCATGCGCTTGATCACCTCTGTCTCGGCCGTAATACCCAGATCTTTGCCCTTTTCCAAGAACAGCTGTTGATCAATCAAATCGCGGAGAACATCCTTTTCGCGGTCAGCGACGATCTTGTCGGCGTTCGTGGGATCCTGTTGCTGAGCTTCCTGTCGTAACTGGTCCTTGCTGCGCTGATATTCCGATCGCGTGATGATCTGGTTGTTCACGCGAGCAATGATCTCCTCGACCACGGTATCCGCCGAGAGGATCGTGGGGATGGTCATGAAGAACGTTACTATGGGAAGAAGTCTCCGCATCTGAATCCTGCACATGACAATTAACATTCTAAAGCCTGCACCGGGCGTTCAGCCAGCGGCAGCATGCAATGGAGGCCTCGGAGTTCTGCGTCGGTTACGGGCGGGACAGCACCATTTCCGCACAAAAAGCGGCGCGCTACTTAGGTATAAGCGGTCTTGCTGCTCGGCCCGAAGTAGCGCGCTCTCCTACGTGCCACTTCAGATTATCGCGGCGGCCAAAAGGGCGAAGCGCCAACATGCGCCAACATGCATCTATTGCGGTGCCCCAGCTTGATACAGGAAATCCTGTAGTGGGCGTCATAGCGTCAACCTGTCGGGTTTCGAACAAAGATACCGTTCTTACCCTATTCCCTCGGTGGATACATGCGCCTAGCATCCATCTGAGGTTGAACCTATAAAAGAGGTTGAACCTATAAAAAGTGAGACCTACCCATGGCGAAGCGAATTCTGATAGCGGACGACAGTCCCTTCTGGCGGGAGCGGTTCCGAGCTGTCCTCGAGCGAGATCCCAGTTACGACGTTTTCGAAGCGGGTGACGGCTCAGAGGCAGTGCAAAAATCCATGAAGTTTCACCCGGACCTTGTGGTCCTTGATTATGCGATGCCAGTACTTGACGGACTGGGCGCAGCCCGCGAACTGAAACGCACGATGCCGAAATTACCAGTTGTGCTTTGTACAGCCGACAAGTCAGTATGCCTGGAAGAGATAGCTCGGGAAAGCGGAGTTCCAGCGGTATTTGCAAAAACAGACTGGCCGGACATGCTGAGCTTCATCAGGCAAAAACTTTATCCCGGCCGCGGCGCTCAAGAAAGCTATCAGCCTACGGTTGCGTAAGCGGGAATCAATTGATGAGTTGTCAACCGGCGACCAGATTAGCCATCTCGCTCTCGTCGATTACCTTCACTCCCAATTGCTTCGCCTTGTCTAATTTTGATCCGGCATCGTCACCGGCGACCACGAAATCCGTCTTCTTGCTGACCGAGCCTGATACCCGGCCGCCCGCGTCTTCAATCAACTTCTTAGCTTCGTCGCGCGTGTAATGTGCAAGTGTGCCGGTCAAGACGAAGGTTTTGCCGGCAAGTCTGGTGCCACGCTGCTTCTTCTTCCCGGATAATCTCAGCCCTGCCCGCCGAAGCCGCTCGACGAGTTCACGATTCTTTGGCTCTTGAAAAAACTCGCGAATACTCTGCGCGATTCGCGGCCCAACTTCCTCGACTTCGAGCAGTTCTTCTTCACTGGCATTCATTAACGCATCCATGGATCCGAAGTGCTCCGCCAGAAATTGCGCGGTGCGCTCTCCCACAAAGCGAATACCGAGTCCGTAAATGACGCGCTCAAGCGGCAGTTTCTTGGATGCCTCGATCTCATTCCGCACATTCTGGGCCGACTTCTCGGCAAACCGTTCCAGTTTGAGAAGGTCGTCTTTCGTAATGTTGTAAATGTCGGCTACATTTTTTACCAGGCCGCGGTCGGTCAGTTGACTGACCAGGGCATCACCCATGCCATCAATGTTCATCACGCCGCGCGAAGCGAAGTGCAGGATGCTCTCGCGCAGCTTGGCTGGACAGTTGGCATTGACGCAGCGATGGTCGGCTTCACCTTCGGTACGAACCACCTGACCGCCGCAAACCGGGCAGTGGACCGGCATGTGGAACGATTTGTGCCCCCGCGCGTGCTCCTTGTCTTCGAGCACGCGATTTACTTTGGGGATTACATCACCGCCGCGCTCCACTTCAACCCAATCGCCGATCTTCACGCCTAGCCGAACGATTTCATCCATGTTGTGGAGCGTGGCGCGGCTCACGGTTGTGCCGCCGATGGGGACCGGTTTCAGCCATGCCACCGGCGTAAGTTTGCCGGTCCGCCCGACCTGAACTCGAATATCTTCGATCTGTGTGATCCCTGAACGCGCAGCGTACTTGTAGGCGATTGCCCAGCGCGGTGCCTTGCCCGTGTAACCCAAGTCTCGCCACAACGCCGTGCTGTCAACCTTGATCACGATGCCATCGATCTCGTAAGGAAGGCTCTCGCGTTTATCCTCCCACTGCTGGATGAAACTCCGGACTTCGGCAAAATTCTTTGCCAACGTGCGCCGGATATTTACTTTGAAGCCGGCTGTTTCCAGGGCATTCAGTGTTTCCGAATGGCGGCCAAAAAGCGTGTGGCCATTCTGGAGCAGTGAATAGCAAAAGTAATCCAGGCGTCGCTGAGCAGTGATGCTCGGCTCCAGTTGACGAACGGTTCCAGCCGTGGCATTCCGCGGATTGGCGAACGGTGAAAGGTCTTTTTGCTCCCGCTCCTCATTCATCTTCTTGAACGCCGCGATAGGCATGAGCATTTCGCCGCGCACTTCGAAATCTGCTGGTATGCCGGATTTTCTGAGCTTCTCCTTGGAAACCGAAAGCGGAATCGAGCGTACTGTGCGCACGTTGGCGGTGACATCCTCTCCCGTCGTGCCGTCACCGCGAGTGATCCCGCGGGTCAACTGGCCGTCTTCATAACGCAGGGCCAGGGACATGCCATCGAGCTTCAACTCGCAAACGTATTCCACATCCTTGCGGCCACTCAGTTCACGTACGCGGCGTTCCCAGTTGTGCAACTCCTCTTCGGTGTAGGCGTTGTCCAGCGACAGCATCGGCGAGGAGTGCGGCACTTTGACGAAACCCTCTCGGGGCTTGCCTCCTACACGCTGGGTGGGCGAGTCGCGGGTGATCAGCTCGGGATGAGCGGCTTCCAGCGCTTTCAGCTCATTCATCAGCTGGTCGAATTCGGCGTCGCTGATTTCGGGGCTGTCGAGTACGTAATACTTATATTCGTGATAGCGAATCTTTTCTCGCAAGCTCTCGATTTTCTTCTCGGTATCTTTGAGCATAGTTGCGGACATTAGGAAAAATTATATTCGTCGTCGACGAGCGATCATCGATGGCCGGCCGGGGTGCCTAGGGTCGGGGCAACTGTCATCCTGAGAGGAGCGAAGGATCTGCAACGCCGCCGCGCTTGCGGAATTCCCGCGCGCCCCGGGAAAACTATGCCACTGCAGAACCTCTTTTCAATGAGAGCCGTTTGTCCTTCATCCTGATCCGGCTGCGCACCATGCTAAGAAGAAGCATGGATAGGAAGATTGCGGCTAATCCGAACGATGCGGTGCGAATGCTAACGCTCCGCTTCGGCAAAATCGAAAACCGTCCATACACGAATTCAATGTGCACCCAATACACCAGCAGGGAAGTTTGCCCGAGTTGGACCAACGGACTGAATCCCCACCGCGCCGTCCCCCAATGGCACCACAGATAAGCGCCCCACAAAATTGCCAGAAGCAGCCCGGCGCGGATCAAAAAGAAATTTGGACTGGTATGCCAGAAATCGTAAACGGAATAGATCTGCCACGGTTGATGGTCGAACCAGCGAGCAAGATAGATCAGAGCGACTCCGCTCGTGCCGAGCAGAATAAACGATGCGGATTTACGCCTGCGCACGTATTCGCTCATGAGGAGAAACCCCGTTGCCAGGCCGGCGAAAGCAAAAGCCGCCCAGGGAAAGATGGGAAAGAGCCACGCCTGCGGCTGATCCAGATTGTGGACGCCATTGATGTAAGATTCCAGCGGCCAAGGAAGCCATCGCGGTCGCCATGAAGTCCAAAGCACGGGTGTGGGCAACGCGATCAGTAGACTCACACCGGCTGCCGACACCGGCAAGAAGATTCGGCTTCTTTGTGGAGACTTTGACAGAACCGTCCAGCAGAGAAGCCCCATCAATATCATCGAAACGCCGATGATGTTCAAAACGTCGACGCGGAACAGGTCGCTCCACGGCGCCCAACCCAAAGCGATGAGAAATTCCTGCAGGCGGAACAACAGCCCAAGTCCGAAAATTTCTGCGCCGCGGCGAATGGTGGTGCGGGCAATCTGCGCAGGCGACGCACCCTTCTGTAGCAATCTATCCGTGACCAGTGCGCATGAAATGCCAGCCAGAAAGAGAAACAATGGCGCGGGCAATGTGCCGCCCAGCTGGGACCACATGAAAAATGTGCTCTTGCGCGCGTCGCCGCCGAGCCAGGCGTCGTAGCAGTGCGTCTGAAACATTAGCAGGCAGGCAAGGCCTCTCATCCAGTCGATGTAGATGAGACGCGAGGAGGGGCCTGGCATTGCGGCAGTATACGGCAGCCATTTCATGCGTGACGGAAAGCACCTGTCAGCTACTGCACGTTGACAGTCAGCGCCGCCGTCGAGCGGCCGTACTGATTAGTGGCGTAGAGTGTGTAAGTGGTGGCCTGCGCCGGGACCACACTGGCGCCGCTGCCCCGCACGGCTCCGAACTGGGGTGAAATGATCAGATACGAAGCCCCGGTCACATTCCACGAGAGTGTGACACTGCCACCGGCTGCGACGTTGGTTGAATCCGCATTAAAGCTGGCGATCTGCGGAGCTGCGCCTTGCGGCACATTCGCCGCCGTGTACACCGGATTCATCTGCACAACTTCAAAGGATGATGTCGTGACCTGTCCAAGATTATGTAGATCGTTATTGTCCCAGCGGTCGTCAGGAGCGCCGCTGATGTACATGGCGCTGCCGTTATCCGCCAGAATCATGCCGTACTTCTTGAGCGCGTTCAGGATCACTTGCAGCTTTGTCGAGAATGAGGAAACGTCAAAACTCGCTTTCAAACGAATCCGCATGCCCATCGGAGGGGCAAGCGGATTTGTGGAATTGCCCGCCCAGTGAGAGGCCGGGGGAGTGAACGCGTTCCGGCTTTGCGGCAGAGTAAACCGCAGCGCATGCTGAATCTGGCCCGCTGCTAGCTCATCATAGCGGACCAGTCCAGGGAAGATCGGCAGCCCGGCAGCATCAGCAGACGTCCAGGTCCAGGGGCGCTGCTCGTTGCTCAGGAGGTCCCAAACCGCTGCCGAGCCGGCGTTCCAACTCCCATTTGTATTCGGATACGAGCTGAACAACTCATAAAGAAAGCAGTTGCTATTGTCGAGCACCAGCACATGCCGATCTCCCGTGCCTGGGTTTGGATCGCCTTCGATTGGCCCATTCGAGGGAATTGGCATTGGGCCGGGATCGCTCTCGTTACCATACGCAGTGAAATTTACAGCAACCGGTGCTTGCGACTCGCCAACCACTACGTACGGAATACCGATGTTCGATCCCTGATACTGTCCGGCTCCAAAATCCGGATGCAATCCGACACTGGGGCCGATGAAATTGATGATGCCGTCGGAGTTTGGATCGAGCGGCGCACCGGAAACATCTGTGTTCCACAAACTGTCCGCCGGCAAAGGACGAAAGCCGTTTAAACTGGCGCCCTGGCCGACGCTCATGGCACAAGAGGTGTTGGGGGTTCCTGAGCCGCCGTTGTTGCCACCGCCGGAAGTCCCGCCGTTTCCTCCTCCGCTTCCACCGCCGCCATTCGCTGGCATGGCGGCGCCTCCACCACAACTGGAAAGGGTGAGCGCCCCCAACAACAATCTCAGAATGGAAAGCCGAGCCTTACGGGAAAAGAACATGAGGTCATTGTGCTAGGAAAGCGTCGCTAAACGACCGAAAAGGAGGGCACTGCGCGATCAGATTCGGGACATGTACTCACGGCAGGTTGCGTGCGCGACGGAGTCCATGACGACTCGGACGATTCGCGCTCAGTGCCGAAGATGCGCGAGTGTTATCAAAATCAACGTGTTCCAGCAGACCACACCGGAATAGAAAAGATTGACCACCCATGCCAGTCTTCGAACCCGAAGAGCAATGAGGACAGCAATCACCTTGCTGCACAACACGCCGCCAGCGGGTCCAAGCAGAGCAGTCAAACGCGCAACCAGCGGATTCAGTTCGAATGCTCCATAATGAAAAGCGACGAGCGTGGTCACCAGATCGAGCACCTGAAGCACTATGAAGCTGGATCGAGCCTGCAGGATTTTCATGTGTTTCGATTATGACATCCGACTCCGGCCACCCTCCGTCGCTTGTGACCTCCGTCACGTGCCGTTGGATGCTACTCTTTCTGCCCCGGTTACTGCAAAGGACGGCAATACATGAAATGATGGAGGTCGCTGAAGATGGCGTTTGCAGTTGCGGTTGCATAGGGAGCAGTATTGACAAATTGCCAATCGCCGCTTTTCCGACGAAGTTACACAAATCTCTGCCGATATCCTATTTCAGGTGAAAATCCGGCGAAAGAACCATAACAGCCTGGAAGGTGCCACGAACTTCATGAGAGGGACTGTGTCTCCTTTGCGCGCACTTCTGGTCTCCAGCGACCCGGCAACCACCGGCCAGCTTACGCGGATCATGGACCAGTTCGCCATCCAGACCGAAGTCTGCCCGGACGCTGCCCTCGCGCTGCGCCTGTTGAACCGGCGCAAGTTCGACACTATTGTTCTGGACCTCGCCGTCGGTGGCAAGGCACCGGAGCTTCTGGAACGCATCCGTTTCTCTCCATCGAATGAAACTGCGGTAAGCTTTGCGATAACAGATCGCGGCGCTCCCCCGCCCAAACTGCAGGCCCGGCCGAATTTCATAATCGAGAAGCCGCTTTCCGCTGCTTTGGTGGCTCGCACGCTTAAGGCCGCCTTCGGATTGATCGTGCGCGAATGCCGGCGTTATTTCCGTTGTCCGCTTGCCGTTTCCGCCGCAATCGAAAGCAAAGGGAGCGAAGAGATCCGCTGCCAAACTGTGAATATCAGTGAAGGCGGACTGGCCGTGAATGTGGAGTCGCCGCTCACTCCCGGAACGCAAGTAAAAGTACGCTTCGCCTTGCCCGGCCAGAGAATTCTTTTCAACATCGAATCCGAGATTTGCTGGTGCGACGAGAAACAGCGCGCTGGCCTGCAGTTTCTCTCCCTTACGGCGGAGCAACAGGTAGCCCTCCAGCAATGGCTTTCCGCCAGACTGGAACAGAGCTTGCCCGAATCCGTGTCCCGCCAGTTCGCCCGCACGCAATCCGATGTGCTCGACTAAAAACAGGTCCTGACCGCTTTCCCCCAGGGCAGGCAAGACGAAATGCAAGCTGCTTACTACCCCGACCCACGTAGGGGCGGACGCCCTCGTCGGCCCACCCGCACCGATTTGCGCGAACTGATCCTGCGCGGGTCGCGTTTCAAAGCAAATGTCTGAGCAACGCTCACTCGGCTGTGAGCAAAAAAGAAGACATGTTCAGTCGTCTGAGGCCGAAATCGGGAGTCTTAACTTGATCGTCGGCACTCGCAAGAACCCACTGATCCTAAACATCGCAATTGCAGCGATCGTGATCTCCCTCCTCTACCTGGGACTGAAACGCAGCCGCTCCGATAACCTCCCCAAACACACTCCCGTCCACGATCAGCGATAAATGCCGATCGACCGCTTGATGGTTTGGGTCGCGCAGTGTTTGAATGCGTCTCGAGCCGCAGAGATGTGCGAGCTTGTCCAGCTGAAGTCCAAGCGCGATTCGGCTGGCCCTAGTAGGCAGTTAGCCGGACAGCCGGACACCCCACAGTGCCGTGGGGGAAAGCCATGTGTTGGAGTTGAAGATCAGCCTTCGATTGGGATGCGAACTGGCGCCAGCTACTGCGCTGTTGTCAGCACATCAATTCCCGACGCTCAAGTCGGACTTGCCGAAGCCTGGTTGCCTCATCAGCGTCCATCCCAGGAGCCAGATCGGTCTCCTCGAGGAAATAGCGCCAGCCGCTGTATCGATCTTCCTCGCTCTGGGCGAATTCGTAGTCCCTCAAAAGATGTTCTGCCGCCGTCTGGGCTTTGACAACCGCCATAACGCCTCCGGACTCGTAAGTACGGGAGTTGAAGCGAATGATGGCGAACGAAGATTTCAGATGATCTGCCACGCGTCCCTCGAGTTTCTGGCTGGAAGCAAAGAGTGATTAAACAAAAAGTAAAGCGCCTCCTGACTGGAGACGCTTGAACTTTGAACGTCCCTCCCCCGAGTACGTTCAAGAACAGATTAGGATATTGGCTAAATTCTGGAAATGGCCCGTGCGTGCTTTACTCTGGCACCTGAGTGCTATCTCTCTGCATAAAATAAATAGCGTTCAGCCAAGCCCTGGCGACGGTCCTCGAACTCAGTAGTCTCGCAACCGATGACTCGGGGTGTTCTTGTGCAGGAAGCACCTACCTTGCTGCCAGTGCCGCAACCAATGTCAGCATCAGGCAGAAGAACAGGGCAGCCCCGCCGAGAGCGATCACAATTTCACTGAGCAGATCCGGTCCCATCAACTCGTCTCTTCGCATCGCAAAACCTCCAGTCCGCTTCCCAACATGGGATTGCACGCAAAACAACGAGGTTTCGAACCTAAAGGATCATCCCCCTTCCGAATAGAAAGGGCGATCGGGTGATGGCCTGAGATGCGGCTAATTTTACGTGGCGAACAAAACACGAATGCCTGGACTCGGTTGCTTTTTTCGGACTGCCATCTTGGCAGAGAAGCGCGGGTTGCATAGACACAGGTAGGGTACCTGGCGAACTGCCGAGAAGGGAGAAAGTCCTTTGGAGTCTAAACCTTGGTTTTTTCAGATTCGGGCGGCACGGTTTATTGCAGATCAGCTTTTTCAGGGTTGTAATAAAAGTGAAATCGCAACGCCAGATACTGCCCGGGAAACTCATTCGGCAAAGGCGGAAAAGGATTCGAAGCGGTGATTCCGCCCCAGGCAGCACGGTCCAGGGCTATATCGCCGGAGCTGCCGCTCCCGCCGCCCGCCAATGTCATGCTCTGCACGCTGCCATTTCTCATAATGGCAAATTCAATCGACACCTTGCCCTTCTTCATCAAGGGGGCGCGCGCTGACTCGGGAATGATGCTGTACCAGTTTTCGCGCACATCGTGGAGTACGCGGGCAAGATACGGGCCGAAGTCGACGCCCATGGTGTCGCTGAGGACATCCAGCGGCCCCACCTCGGCAGGCTGCCTGCCCTGGCTTAGACCGTAGTCGCCACCGGCGCCCCCGTAGCCGCCGCGATTGGCAAGGGCGGCTCGCGCTGCCTGCTCAATGGCGGATCCGGGAGACATAGGGTTCGTGTTGAAGCTGGGCTTAGGCCTGTTCACGGGAGGAGACTGCAGACGTGCAATCTGACTTTGAGCGGGAGGCGGGGCCGCCTGCGGTTGCTGCGTTTGGGCGGTGTTGGCGGCCATAGCGGGAGAAGGCGGTTGTGGTGACTGCGGAGGCGCGGTTGCTCCACTTGCACCGGGAGCCCCTGGCCGGGCACTGTCGAGAATTCTCTTCAGTTCGTCGCGGTTAAGCTGGGGCGTTCGCGAAGTGGCGATGCGATCTTTGTCGGAGATGATATTGCTGTCCGGTTTTTTCGTGGCCCTCTGCTCGTCAGGCGGCAACTCGAGATAGGTAAGCTCTTTTTGCCGCAACATGTCTTGCGGGCTCATCATGATTAGCGGCCGCCGGTGCAGGAAACGTTCCTGGAGCTTCTGCGAGTTCACAACCAGGATTACCAGCGTGAGGTGGAAGACCACGGAAATCCAAAAGGCTTCGCGCTGACGGGAGCGCGAGAGATCGTCTTGTAGCTGGACGAGCAGGGCGGGAGCATCGTGCAGCTCGCGGAAGGCCATTTCCCAGCGATCGGCATCGTACAAATCGCTTTCGTACGGGCGAGAGCGCGGATTCGACGCGGGCGCCGGAGCTCGTGGCGGGATTTCAGTCGTGGACATCGAACCGACGATTTATCAGATTAGAAACGCCTATTCGGCTTTTAGTTGCTGAAAAATCAGTACCAGCTCAGCCTCGAACTGCACTGCCTTTATTCTCGCATCTTTAGCAAGAAACTGCGAAAGGCTGAAGGTACAACGACTTGCGGCTCGCACCTGAGTCATCAATAGAAAGCTTACCTCAGGCAAAATCGGAAGGCTGTCAAGAAATGTAAATAGCGGCTGGGTTCGCAGCTCGCGCTTGGCAAGCAGCCAGACAGAAATGCGGATGCTCCCTTCGTCACGCACACTGCAGCAATGACAAGGTGGAAGGCGATTTTAACTGTGCAGTCGTTCGATCTGGATTTTAGCGGCGTGAGTTCTGATCGTGTTCAGGATAGCGAGAGCAAGGTCTAGAGCCCGACGGCCATCTTCCAATGTGACGACCGCCCTGGAGCGCGTGCGCACCGCATGCAGAAAAGACTTCAACTCTGCGTACAGGGGCTCTTCTTTCATTAGGGAAGGCTTTGCGAGTTTGATTTGCGGATTGGCGGAGGGCGTTCCCTCGCTTTCGCTGTCGATGCTGAAGATGAGCACGTCCTGGCGGCTATAATCGAGTGAAACGTACTGTTTCGGCTGGAAAAAACGCAGTTTTCGTACACGTCCGGTAGAAACGCGACTGGCGGTGAAATTGGCGACGCAGCCGGATGCAAATTCCACACGCACGTTCGCGATGTCAACTTTGCCGGACAAAATGGGGATTCCGACGGCGCGGATCTCTTTGACCGGAGAATTCACGAACGAAAGCACGATGTCGAGATCGTGAATCATCAGGTCGAGCACCACGTCAATGTCAAGCGACCGGGGAGTGAAGACGCTCAGGCGGTGGACCTCAAAAAACATGGGCTGAGTAATCAGCGGGAGCGTAGCGCGCACTGCGGGGTTGAAGCGCTCGAGATGGCCGATCTGGACGACTCGTCCCAGACTTTGCGAAATCCGGATGAGTTCGTCGGCTTCGGTTAGAGATGCCGCGAGGGGCTTTTCGATCAGCACATCGATTCCAGCTTGCATCAAGGTTCGGGCCACCGTTAGGTGCTGTGCGGTGGGGACGGCTACGGATGCGACCTGGACCTCACTGTGGGTGGTGAGGAGCTGATCAATGGAACCGAAGGCCCGGCAGCCAAAGTCGCGCGCAACCGCGTCGGCGCGGTCAAGGTTGGAATCTACAATCCCGACGAGGCGAACGGGGCCGCCCTGCTTAGCGAGTTCCTGATAGACGCGGACATGATTGCGCCCGAACGCGCCCACGCCTATTACGGCGGCATTAATGGATGAATCGGATTTCAGCGGTGTGCCCCCAACCCGCTCAGGAAGCAAACATTAAATCACACCGCGGCGGGTGAGAACACAGTGGAAACGATTCGCCAGAAATTTTGGAATGGAGCCCGGTCGCGTTCAGTGAAATTTTTTCAACAAGGCTATTTGCCCGGCATGGTAGAGCTCGTGTTGCACGATGCCGCTGAACATGTAATAGAAGGTGTAGTAGCTTTCGGTTTTTCCGGGAACCTGCCCGTTCAAGCGTGAGTCGGGGAAAGCAGCGACTGTTTTGACGAGGTCATCATGAGTTTGCTTCACTGCTTTTTTGGCCTCTTTCCATGCAGCCTCGCTGGTGTCTTTGACGGAGGGGAAATTTTCTTCATCGCTAAGAGTGACCGCGGCTCCGGCAGTGCGGCGGAGTACGGCGCTGTCCCAGGCAGCGATGTGCAAAAGCAGCTCCCAGATGCTGTGAGCGTTAGGGATGGGCTTGGCAGCGGCTTGAGCGGAGGTGACTCCGGCAAGAAGCTCAAGCACGGAATCTCCGTGCCAGGCTTCGCCTTCGAAGGCACGGCGGATTTGGTCGGCAAGACGAGCAGTTTCAGACATGCTTGGACCTCAGTCTGAGGTTGACCCTAGCCAGCCACAATTGCAATGTTATTTATCTCCGCTGCCTTGGCAACGGCGTCTCCGTCCAGAAGCAGGCATTTGCCGGCCTCCAGAGCCAGGCAGGTTGCGCCGGCTGCGTGCATCACTTCCACGGTTTTGACGCCCACAACAGGCACATCGAAACGCATATCCTGGTCGGGCTTTGCGATCTTTACCACGGTCAGAGCACGGCTCAAGGTAGACGCGCTGCCTTCGAGCGAACACATGATTTCCCCGGCTCGTGTGATCGTCGCGTCGGTTCCTTCCATCGCTTCCACGGCCACGCAGGTGCCTTCGGCGACGACCACTGTCTGGCCGATATCGAACTGTGCCAATTGCCGGGCTACCGCGCGTCCGCAGTCGATGTTCTTGCGCTCCTGCTCGCTGGGAAACCGCTTTGTGAGTACGCCTGGCTTCGCCAGAAGCGGTTCCAGCAGGGCCGTCGAACTTTCAAGTTGAATACCTTCCTCGGCCAGGACTTTGGCGACGGCTCCGATCAGTGAGTCGGTGTTGCGGGTTCCAAGTGACAGTAGCAGCTTGGCCAATCGCCAGTCGGGTTTGATACTGGAAAAAATCTGTTTGTGCTTCACCTGTCCAGCCATTACGGCCCGCTGGACGCCTTCACGCTTAAAGGTTTCAATCAACTTGGAAAGTTCGCCGAGCGAAAGCCAGTGCACTGCAGCGGCGCCATGGGACGCGATTTCCGGCAAAGTCTCTTCTCTGATGGCCGCGACTACAACATCGAATCTTTGAGCCTTGGCAGCTTCGAGCACCAGCAGCGGGAACGTGCCGTTGCCAGCGATAAGGCCGAGTTTTGGGTTGGAGGACATGCAGGCAGTGGCTCGCGGCTAGTGACCAAAAGTTCGCAACGAGCCTGACGACCGAGCAACTTTTGAAAACTCCTAGCGACTAGACACTAGCAACTTAAACACTAGCCACTCTACTTGATTACTCCGCGCTGCGATTCTTCTATGAACTTGATCAACATGTCTACGTCTTCGCCCCGATCCGGTTCGGATTTCAGCTTTTGCAGTGCCTGGGTTGTGTTGAGTTTGGAGGCAAGCAGCACTTTGTAGGCATGATGGATCTTGCGGATTCTTTCCCGGGAGAAGCCGCGGCGGTCCAATCCCAAGGCATTAATGCCGTAAGCGTGCGTGTCGCGCGCGGCCACCGTCTTCGAGAAGGGCAGGACATCTTTGGTGACTGTTGTGCCGCCGCCAACGAAGGCGTATGCGCCGATGCGGACGAAGTGATGTATGGGGCAGAGCGCGCCTATCTGGGCCCAGTCGCCAATCGCTATGTGACCACCCAGAGTTGCGGCATTGGCCAGCAGGACGTGATCACCGATGAGGCAGTCGTGCGCGACGTGCGTGTAAGCCATGATCAGCGTGTGATTGCCGATGCGTGTGAGGCCGCCGCCTTTCACAGTGCCACGGTTGATGGTTACGAACTCGCGGATTTCATTGTGGCTGCCGATTTCCAGGCGCGTCGATTCGCCCGCATAACTCAGATCCTGGGGGGGCATACCTATTGACGAGAAGGGGAAAAAACCGTTGTCGGTACCGATTTTTGTAGGTCCCTCGATTGCGACGTGTGAGACCAGATGACATCCCTCTCCCAGTTCGACATCAGGACCGATCACGCAGTATGGGCCAATTTTGCATGAAGCATGGATTTTGGCCTTCGCGTCGATGATGGCGGTGGGATGGATGCTCATCCGTGGAGAAGGTGCTTTGCAAGAGAGTCGTCGAGCACGGATCACTCCGTTTCTTCGGCGGGTTCGTCGCCGGAGAAGCCGCGCGCGCGGGAAGCGTCCACGAGTCGGCAGGTCACGGTTGCTTCGGCCACCTTTTTTTCGTCTACGTAGGCGATCCCTTGCATGCGTACGGCGTGTATCTTCCAGGCTTTTACTTCAACTTCAATTCGTAACTGATCGCCAGGAACGACGGGGCGACGGAACCGGGCGCGCTCAATCCCGGTAAAAAACATAAGCTTGCCTTCGCGATCTTCGACTTCGGTGAGCAGCAGCGCGCCGCCTGCCTGCGCGATGGCTTCCACGATCAGCACACCCGGCATGACCGGCGCCCCGGGGAAGTGGCCGGCAAAAAATGGCTCGTTGATGGTGACGTTCTTGATCGCCACAATACGCTGCTTGCGCGTAAGGTCGATGACCCGATCGATCAGCAGGAAAGGAAAGCGGTGCGGAAGGATCTTGCATATTTCGTGAATATCGAGCGTCACCTTCGCGGCAGCTTCCGTTGTGGTCTGAACGGTTTCGGCCATGCTGTAGGTCGTCTACGTCTTTGATCGGGAGCGAAGATTATACTGTACGGCACTCCTGAAAAGTTCGTCCGAGGCTCATCTAACAATATGGCACATTCCCGCGTGCACGAAGATAAAGCCGCGTCCCGCAAGAGCAACGATCTTACCAACCGGCTGCGCTACTTCAGCGAGCGCAGTGCTGCCATCACTGAAACCATCCGCCATCTGGTGGAAATCGAGTCTCCGAGCGACGTGAAGGCGGCGGTTGATCGGCTGGGCGCATTTCTGGCCAGCCGGTTCGAGCAGCTGGGCGGGCGTTCAAGATTCCACCGTACACAGGACTTTGGCGATCACCTGCAGGTGGATTTCCCAGCTGCGAGCAAGCGCGAGCCGGTGTTGTTGCTGGGGCATCTGGACACGGTTTATCCGATTGGGACTCTTTCCACGGTGCCTTGCCGGACGGCTGATGGCCGGCTCTGGGGCCCAGGTACGCTGGACATGAAATCGGGGATCGGGTTGATGCTGCAGGCTGTCGAGGGGCTGCGCTCCTGGCATGGGGATAACATGCCGCGTACGGTCAAGATTCTGCTGGTCTCGGACGAGGAGATTGGCAGTGAGTCTTCCCGTCGCATCACTGAGAGCCTTGCAAAGACTTGTGCGGCAGTGCTGGTGCTGGAGCCAGCTTATGGGCTCAAGGGCGCCTTGAAGACCTCGCGCAAGGGGGTGGGAGAGTACACACTCAAGGTGACCGGAAAAGCTGCGCATTCCGGTCTCGACTTTGACAAGGGGCAGAGCGCGATTCTGGAGCTGGCAAGGCAAATCGTTCAGCTTTCGAAGCTGGTGGACGTGAAGCGCGCAGTGACGATGAATGTGGGTGTAATCGCTGGCGGGACTAGGGTAAACGTGGTTCCTGCAGAAGCCTCAGCTACCCTGGATGCGCGGGTGCTACGGATGAAGGATGCTCCCGCGATCGACAGGAAACTGCGGGCACTTCGGCCTTTTAATCGCTCATGCAAGTTAGAAATCTCAGGCGGTATCAATCGTCCCCCCATGGAGCGAACGAAGAGCGTGATCGAGTTATATAAGCAAGCTGCTGGAATCGCCAAGCAGCTTGGCTGGAAGCTGGAAGAAGCCGCGGTTGGCGGCGGCTCGGATGGAAACTTCACCGCTGCGTTGGGAATACCCACGCTTGATGGGCTGGGAGGCGTGGGTGAAGGCGCACACGCGGCACACGAATCCATCCTGATCTCCGAACTGCCCAGGCGCGCGGCTCTGCTGGCAGAGCTGATAGAGACCGTTTAAGCGAGGCAGTGCCTGGTTCGCTCTTTGACTCGACCTACGATGCTAGCCTAAAATCACAACAGGTGCGTGCAGAAAGAGGTCTCATGCCTGGAAAACTCGGTTTGCCGGAAATTCTGGTTATTCTGGCGATTGCGCTGCTGATCTTTGGCCCTACTAAGCTCGCTGATTTGGGCAAAGGTCTGGGTGAAGGGATAAAGAATTTCAAGTCGGCGGTAAAAGACGGCGGCGAGGGTTCGGAAAAGAAATCGTAAGACGCCTGTCCCCTGGTCATATTCCGTCATGCTCTTTGAGCATGCGGTAAACCAGAGCTATTGGTAGTCCCACCACGTTGAAGTAATCCCCTTCAATTCCTGGAATCCAGCGCGATGCAGCGCCCTGGATTGCGTACGCGCCGGCTTTGTCCATGGGCTCGCGAGTGGCGATGTAGGCATTGATATCTTCCGCTGTTAATTCTGACATGGTGACATTCGTCAGCTCCGAGCGGGTGTCTTCAAAACCAGTTCTCGGTTCCCGGTTCTCAGTTCTTAGATCTGGACCACGGAGACAAACAGCGGTGATGACCTGGTGCGTGCGCCCGGAGAGCAAGCGTAGCATTCGGGCTGCGTCGTGCTCGTCGCGAGGTTTGCCGAGGATCTCGTCTTCGATCACGACAATAGTGTCGGCGCCGAGGATAAAGTCATACGGGCGCCAAATGGATACAGCCTGCGCCTTCTCTCTTGCCAGACGCTCAGCGTGGGCACGAGGCACTTCTCCTTGCAGGGGACTTTCTTCAATGTTTGCGGGACAGATTTCGAAGGCGATACCCGCATTGCACAACAGCTCTTGACGCCGTGGCGAGGCTGAGGCGAGAACGAGCTGCCTGGATTGCAAACTAGCGGCTCCCGGCAACGCCACGGACGGATTCAATCAGTTTGGCCGAGTCGTATCCGATACCATCTTTGAATACGATTTCAACGTTCTCTATGTCCTCAATCTTTTTTGACGGATCCCCCTTGACGACTACCAAGTCAGCTCTTTTTCCTGCTGCAATCGAACCGATAGTTTCGGCCTCACCGAGATACTGCGCACCATTGAGAGTGGCGATGCGAATGGCTTGGAGCGGCGTGAACCCGGCCTCCACAAGCAGTTCGACTTCGCGCTGATCACCAAAGCCAGCCAGCACGCCACCGATGCCGGTGGGGTCCTCACCCGCGAGCAATGTTCCGCCTGCCTTCACGAACGCGTTTTCGAATTCCAGTTCTTTCTTGAAAGCACCGATCACAGGGGAAACATCTGTGCCGTAAGTGCGCCGCAGGCGCGCCGCGTCGCCCATACGCACTTTATTGTCAAGGAATGCTGCGCGGGCGTCAGGAGAGAGCGCGTCCAGCACGCGCTGCTGAATACTGGGACGTCCGGGTACCTCGACTTCGAACACTGAAAGGGTCGATGTTACAGCCACATGCCGTTTCACCAAGTCCAAGATCATGTCGTGCACCGGCCCAGACTGAATATCCAAGTGAGAGTAAAAATCCAAATCTTTAGGCGTGTACGGGCACTCGCCGGGCTTTTTCCAGGGAAAAAATTCCGTATCGACCAGTAGTCCGTGCTCCAGATCGTCTATCCCGAGAGCCGCGGCTTCTCGGAATCCAATCGAACACAGGTGTCCGGTAACCTTGGCGCCGCGTTTGTGCGCGGCAGTGATAGCCGCTGAGAGTTCATCGGCAGTGATGAAGTTGTAAGCCTTGAAATTATCTACGCCTTCATCGAGCCAGTAATTCACCATGCGGACGGCATCATCGGGGCCGCTCAATTGAAAAAGTTGAAGCGCGAACGTTCCCTTGCCCTCCAGGTAGGGCCCGGTCACGTGCATGTGGGGACCGGGCATTTTTCCAGCATCGATTGCGCGCTTAATCTCCAAATCGGTGTAAGGCTCGAGGGATCCGCCGGTGCGGATTGTGGTCACTCCCGCTGCGAGATATAGCCTCGGAAAGCTGAACCCCATTTCGCCAAAGATGGCATCCCCCATGGGATAGAAGAGATGGTCGTGCATGCCCACCAGACCGGGAATCACTGTGTGGTCGTGCATGTCCAAGGTCTGAACATTCTGAGGAATGCTTGCCGATGAGGAATCGCCTACGGAGGAGATTTTCCCGTCGGAGAGGACGATGGTTTGATCCTCACGCGGCGCGGCTGCAGTGCCATCGATAGTGCGCACGTGCGCCAGCGCCACTGTGGGCCCTTTTACCTTCACAAAGGCGCTCACTTCAGGAGAGACGTTTTGGGCCTGGACCCCGAGGGCGACGAAGCAGCAGATGATCGAAAGGAAGATGTTTCGCATGTCGAATCCTTTGGAGGATTTCTCAGCGCTGAGATTGTATCGGAGAGGAAGGTGAGCTGCTAAGGGTGAGCGGAGTAGTCACTCGTAATTCGTGCGCAGGGAATCTAAGAAGGATTTTCCTGTCCGTTTCAATGTCATTTCCAGGCGCCGGGTGCAATCGCAGTCACCGCAGGCCCACGGTTCTGAACCATTCTGGTCGTGGCATTTGCGGCGGTCATGGGCATCTTGAACCTTCGCCAGCTCGAAATAGTCCTCCCAATAGGGACGTTCTTCCTCTAGCGGCGTTGGGCAGTAACACACCTCGACCCAGCGCGCAGTTTCATCAGGGCACAGACGTGCGTCCTGCATGCTACGCAGGTATTCGCCTTCCGCAACCGAGCCACGGCCCAGAGTTTCATCTTTAATCGCTTTCAAGAGCGCGTGCTCTCGACCCGGTTTCAATCGCGCTCTGACCAGGTAACGCACGGCACCTGTATTTTAGCGTTGTCGCGTAGGGGCCTCAAACTGCCCTGCTAGAATCAAGGGTAGTTCTCACCATGGATTCTCTTTTCATCCGCAATTTCGCCATCATCGCGCACATTGACCACGGGAAATCCACGCTGGCCGATCGCTTGCTGGAGCTCACCGGCTCGCTTTCGGCGCGGGAGATGCAGGCACAGGTGCTCGATTCCATGGATCTGGAGCGCGAACGTGGAATCACTATCAAGGCCCATGCAGTGCGCATGATGTACACGGCGCACGATGGCCAGACTTATCAGCTCAACTTAATCGATACGCCCGGGCACGTGGACTTTTCGTACGAAGTCTCACGGTCGCTAGCCTCGTGTGAAGGCGCTCTGCTGGTGGTGGACGCCTCGCAGGGCGTCGAGGCGCAGACACTGGCCAACTCCTATATCGCGATTAATAACCGGCTCGAAATCATTCCGGTCATCAATAAGATCGATTTGCCAAGCGCCGACGTGGCGCGCACTAAGGAAATGATCGAAGGCGCGGTTGGGCTTGATGCTACTGAAGCTCTGCTCATCAGCGCAAAGACTGGCCAGGGTGTGCCCGACGTGCTGGAGGCGGTTGTTAAGCGTATCCCGCCGCCGAAGGGCAATCCCGAGCGGCGGCTCCAGGCCCTCATTTTCGATTCCTGGTTCGATCCCTACCGCGGGGTCATCGTACTGACTCGTGTCTTTGAAGGCATGCTGCGCAAGGGGCAAAAAATCCGGCTATGGTCAAACGGGCGCGTCTTCGAGGTGGAAACGCTGGGTATCCTCACGCCCAAGCCGGTCGAAATCGAAGAACTGCGCGGGGGCGAAGTCGGTTTTCTCATTGCCAATATCAAGAACGTTGCCGACACCAAGATCGGGGATACCATCACTGACGAGGAACGTCCGGCCTTTGAGCCGCTGCCCGGCTTCGAAGACATCAAGCCGATGGTCTTCGCCGGACTCTACACGGTAGATGCGCACGAGCACACACAACTGCGTGAGGCCCTGGAAAAACTGCGGCTGAACGACGCCTCTTTCTTTTTCGAGCCCGAAAGCTCGGCGGCGCTGGGCTTCGGCTTTCGCTGCGGCTTCCTTGGCCTGTTGCACATGGAGATCATCCAGGAGCGCCTGGAACGCGAATTCGGACTCGATCTCATCACCACTGCTCCCGGGGTGCGCTACAAGATCACCGGCAGCGACGGCAAAGTAATCGAAGTGGACAATCCTTCGCGATGGCCGAATCCCACCGAAATCTGCAAAGTCGAAGAGCCTGTCATTATGGCTACGATCTTGACGAACGAGGAATACGTCGGTGGAATTCTCAAACTGGTAGAGGAGAAGCGTGGCAAGCAGAAGAGTTTCGAGTATGTAAGCGCCTCGCGCGTGATGCTGCAGTACGAGCTGCCGCTGAATGAAATCGTGATGGATTTCTATGACCGGCTCAAGTCGGTATCGCGCGGGTACGCGTCTCTCGACTATCATCTGGCGGGCTATTGGGAATCACCGATGGTGAAGTTGGATATTCTGGTCGCGGGCGATCCGGTAGACGCCCTCTCGCTCATTGTGCATCGTGACTTCGCGTACGAGCGGGGCCGAGCGTTGGCCGCAAAGATGAAAGAATTAATTCCAAGGCAGATGTTTGAGGTGGCGATTCAGGCCGCGGTAGGAGCGAAGATCATTGCTCGCGAAACCGTTCCTGCCATGCGCAAGAACGTATTGGCCAAATGCTATGGCGGCGACATCACCCGCAAACGCAAGTTGCTAGAGAAGCAGAAGGAAGGCAAGAAACGTATGAAGCGCATTGGGCGGGTAGACATCCCTCAAGAGGCGTTTTTGGCGGTGCTGAAGGTCGGCGAAGGGGGATAACGGGTCCGTATCGGTGCATGGATTTCCTTACGGTCCCAGGACCGGCGGCGTCGGAGGGCCCTGATCTTCGTCGTCGGCTGTGTGCTGGTCTTCCTGCGGAGGCATGAGGGGCTGCGAGGCTGGTTTGCCGTCGTCGCCGATCGGCCTGGTCTGAACCGTACTTCCGGAACTTTTTCGCAGCTCGCGGAGGATATCGGACCGGTCACGGCCAGCATAGTCGCGCGCAAAGCGAGTGAGTGCCTCTGTGACGATGTCATGGTGGTGCAACTTGTCCATTCCGGGCTCGCGGGTGATATTCAGCCATAGCCGGTGTATCAAATGTACGTCTTCGGTCTTCATGGTCGGGGTATGCGGCCCGATGCGGAAAGTATCTACCTTCCCGTCGGGATGCACGATCTGCAACACAAACTGCCGTTTTGGTTCAGGCGTGGCCTCCCACGCTCGTCCCAGAGCAAAAGCCTGCTCTTCTGCGGTCATTTTGCTGGATAACCCAGAGACGACCGCGGAAGACTCCAAATTGATGGCAGTTTGCACGATCGCAGACCACACGTCGCGCGCGGGCACCACCAGCAAAGAAACATGTTTCCCAAAACTCTCGGCCACGGACACGGCGCGCGTGAACAACTGCTGTTCGTAGTCGCTGAATATTTGCTCGGTGGAAAGATCGTAGGCCGCGGTACCGAACTGGCTGACTCGCGCTGACATCACCACAATGTCTTGCTCAGCGGTATCTGTTCGCTCGAGTACCCATCTCAGGTGGTTGAGCGTGTTGTAGTCACGAACGGTGACGAGTACGTTCCCTGGACGAATACCCAGCTTGTTGCGCTCGACTGTATCGCTTTGCAGCAGCTGAAAGTGCTCTTTCATTTGCTGCTCAGCGATCGCATGTTTGTGGCGATTGGAGCGTTCCGAGACCGTGAAAATCAGGAAGAAAGCAGCCGCAAACGCTACACCGGCCTCGGTGGCCAGCGACTTCGTGAAAAGATTTACAATCGCGACCGAGAGCAGAACCAGGAACACTGATGCAAGGCCGACAGGTATATCGTGGCCAGCGATTCGCAGGTTCGGAGGCACCTTCCAACCGCGTTCGCCCTTGTACTTGAAACGCAGCACCAGCATCGCGAGGCTGTTAAACGTGAAACTCCAGATCACGCCGAAGGCATACGCCTCACCCAGCCAGTAAACATTTCCGCGGCTGGCAATGATTGTGAACAACTGAAGAAAGACCACCAGATTGATGATGCGATAACTGGTGCCGAAGCGAGGATGTGGCTGCCGGAACCAATCGGTGAGGACGCCATCTTCGGAAACCCGGTTCAATACGCCGTTCGAACCTATGATGGCGGTGTTGACTGCGCCCGAGAGAATCAAGAATCCGACTACCACGACGAAAGCGCGGAAGATCAGACGCAGCAACAGGGGGCCCCAGAGGTACATGGCCAATCCGGCGATGAGATTGTCCTTGTAGACGGGAACCCTCACTGAGTCCGGAATGATCATCACGAAGAGCAACGCGGTGAGCCCGGTAAAAACGAAGCTATAGATCGCGATGATCACGGCAGCCCGCTTCAGGTTCTTCAATTTGGGGTGGGCAAGTTCGCGATTGACCTGGGCCAGAGACTCCTCGCCACTCATGGCCAATACCGAGTGGCCAAAGGCGATCAGGATGCCGAGAAGGCCGAATTTTGTTGCCAGATCGTGCGCCAAGTCAGTGTGCGTGAGAAAACCAAGGGCCTCTTTGCTGAAGTGAAGATTGTGCGGACTCGGCAGAGGTACGGGTTGATATCCCTGCTTCAGCAGAGTGAATGCAGACCACCCCAACAGCATCACCACCATGACCGTAGTGATCTGCATTACCTGAAGAGCTTTTTCGCTGGACTCGTGGATACCTTTGGTGTTCTGCCGCCAGAAATAGAGCGTCACTCCCACCGCGAAGAGGACGGAAGTCCAGTTCACGTCCACGTGGGGCGTACCGTGAAACAGAACATGCACGGCTCGCGGAATCCAGCCATGGGAGTCAGCGGCTGAAAAGATGTCATTGATCAGACCTGCAATGTACTGGCCCGCCGATACTCCGGAAATCGGGCCAGTCAGGATGTAGTCAAACATCAGGGCAGAGACGCTCATCTTGGCCAGGGTGCCGCCCAGGGCTTCCTTGACCACGCGGTACACCCCACCACGAACAAACATGGAGCAACTCTCAACGTAGACGGCGCGAACCGCGAAGGAGAACAGCATGACTGCCAGGATGAACCAGGGGGCGGATTTACCGACTGCCTGCTCGGCGATGCCGGCCGCATAAAACGCGGAGGAACCCAGGTCGTTCAACACAATGGCGGCGGCTCGCCAATAAGAAATAAACGTCAGCATCACCGAGGTGGCGACCACGATGCGAACTCGGTTTGAAAGCTGGCCGGGTTGGAAGGAAGAGGACATGCCGGAGGAAATTAGGTGCCCGAGGATGCCATTGATTTATGGTTTTTCAAAACCGCCCGCACGCTCGCGCTTGCGGAGACCTGGCCATGGTGCTGAATGCCGATACTTTCTCAATGTTAGCTGATGGGACTCCTAGTCCACAAAATGCAAAGCTCCTTCGTCGGAGAGTGCTGCGCTCGCGCAGGACTCCGCTTCATCAGGATGGCGATACATAAATCTGCCTTAGCCAGTGAAACCGAGGCATACATACAAAAACCTGGCCACACCAATTTAGAAGTAACCGGTTTGCTATGCTTCCTCAGTGCGGCAGATCCCTTCCAGCGCCTGGCTGCTTTGTTTGCTCTCGGCCGGTTTGCAGATCCTGATTTTCCCTTTGCCTAATCTGTACATGCTGTGCTGGATTGCGATCGCGCCGCTTCTGATCGGGCTGTTACGTGTGCGAGTTCCGAAAAGCTTGCAGTTGAATGCCGGAGTCAAGCTGCTGCCAGCCGGGCCGGTTCAAGGCTTCGTCCTGGGATATGTTTGTGGAATTGTCTGGTACGCGGGGAGTTGTTATTGGATTTATCCGACGATGCGTCAATATGGCGGACTCAATGCTCCGGCCGCTTACGGGGTAGTGATTCTATTCTGCCTTTACCTCGCTCTTTATCACGGAGCATTCGGGGGACTGACGTGCTGGCTCGCAGGAGACAGCTCTTTCAGCCGGCGTGCTCTGCTGATCTCCCCTTTTCTGTGGGTCGGCGTGGAATTGGCCCGCACTCGGATCAGCGGATTTCCGTGGGACCTGCTCGGAATTGCTCAGGTGGACAACATTGCCCTGGTCCACGTCAGCAGGTTTACCGGAGTGTACGGCGTCTCATTTGAAATCATGGTCGTGAATGCGGCATTTGCAGCGGCATTCCTCCTTGCAAAGCTGAAAGTCGGGCGTGAGAAGTGGAGACCGCTTCTGCTCGCTTCTGTCATCGCCATGGTCGTATTGCAAATTGGGAGGTGGATTCGCCCAGAGGTTCTGACCGGGGATCATACCGCACGGCTCGTGCAGCAGAACATCCCGGTCCTGGAGGGATCGGAGTGGACGAAGGAATATTTCGACGGCACTCTCCGCGATCTGGCCTGGCTGAGCGTGAATCCGCCAGGAAGCCAGAGCAAACAGGCTGATCTAATTGTGTGGCCGGAATCGCCGGCGCCTTTTTATTCCACTGACCCGGTTTTCCGTGAAACCTTGAGTAGCATCGCACGACAATCGCAGGCATCGGTTTTGGCTGGAAGCCTAGGTATTCGCAACGCCAGCGAGACGCCTGAAAGAGCCACTCAGGTGTACAACTCCGCTAATCTGATCAATCCTCAAGGTGAATGGGTTGCGCGCTACGACAAGGTTCACCTTGTGCCGTTCGGCGAGTACGTGCCGTTCAAGCGTGTGTTCGGCTTCGCCGGAGGGCTAACCAAAGAAGTGGGGGATTTCCTTCCAGGCACGTCGCGCGCACCGCTCGTAGCCGGAGATACCAGCCTAGGCGTATTCATCTGCTACGAATCCATTTTCCCAGACGAAATACGGCGGTTTGCGGCTAATGGCGCTCAAGTATTGGTGAACATTTCAAACGACGGTTGGTACGGTGACAGCGGCGCTTACGCACAGCATCTCAAGCAGGCCCGTATGCGGGCCGTGGAGAATGCCCGTTGGCTTTTGCGCGACACGAATACCGGAGTCACAGCCGTGATTGATCCATATGGAAGAATTGTGGCCAGTGTGCCGCGAAAGATGCGCACGGCTCTGGAGACCAATTACGGCCTGTCGAACGTAACCACCTTTTATACCCGTCATGGTGACTGGTTCGCGTATCTCTGTGCGATAATTTCGATAGCGGCGCTGGTGATGCGCTTTGCGATCCGCAGAAAAGCAGAGAACTAGGCATGGTCGAAGAACTCGAACAGGAATATGCCGGTCTAAAAGATAAGGTCCGAGACCTCCAGGAGTACCTTTGACGCGGGAAAGCTGCGTCAAAATCTAGCCGAAATCGACAAGCAAGCTGCCGAGCCAAACCTCTGGTCGAACCCGCAAAAATCTCAGCAGGTGATGCGTGAGAAAAAGCGGCTCGAAAATGTCTTGGCGACCGAAGCCGATCTAGTTCGCCGATCCGAAGACATCTCTGCCTATTTCGATCTGGCGCGGGAAGGAGAGAACGTCGATGCCGACCTGCGCAAGGAGATCGAGTCCCTGCGGCAGGTGGTGGATCGACTGGAAACGGAGACATTGCTTTCCGGCGAGAACGATGCGCGCAACGCGATTATGACGATTCATCCCGGCGCGGGCGGCACCGAGTCCCAGGATTGGGCCGATATGCTCCTGCGCATGTACTTGCGATGGGCCGAGCGTCAAGGATTTCAGACGGTCCTCTATGATTATCAACCGGGAGACGAGGCGGGCTTGAAGTCGGCGACCTTCGCGGTGAATGGGGATTATGCTTTCGGGCTGCTGACCGGTGAAATTGGTGTCCACAGACTGGTTCGTATCTCGCCATTTGATCAGGCCAAGCGGCGTCACACATCGTTTGCCAGTGTGTTCGTCTCGCCCGAAATCGATGACAGCATCGAGGTGGTCATCAAGCCGGATGACATCCGCGTGGATACGTACCGGTCCAGCGGCAAAGGCGGGCAGCACGTAAACACTACGGATTCAGCGGTGCGCATCACGCATATTCCCACCGGAATTGTGGCGAGTTGCCAGAACGAACGCTCGCAGCACAAAAATCGCGAGCGCGCCATGAGTATGCTGCGCTCCAAGCTGTACGAATACGAGATGGAGAAAAGGCGCGAAGAGACGAAGAAGATCGAAGATTCAAAGCTCGATATCGACTTCGGCTCGCAGATTCGATCCTATGTACTGCAGCCCTACCGACTGATCAAAGATCATCGCACCAAAATTGAGGTTGGTGATGTTGACCGCGTTCTGGACGGCGATCTGCAGCCTTTTATCCGTGGGTACTTGGTTATGAGGCGGGGAGAAAAGCGGTGACCTACATGCGAGGTAAGCCATGCCGCGCATGATTGATCTCATTCGCGTGTCGGCGCTGCCCTCGAACATGATGATGGCAGCTGCCAAGGGATCTCTTTCTGTTCCTCCGCGCGAGATGATCGAAATTCTTGTCTACCTCGCCGAACACAACAAAATCTTCAGTCAACAGGCGAAGCTCACGCTGGCCGGTTGGGATGAGGCTGCATCCCGGGCGGTCGCGTCTGAATCGAGCACACCCAAAGAAGTGCTCGATTACATGATTTCGCAGCGGAATCTGCGCCCGGCATTGCTTCCCGCGCTGTTGGAAAATCCATCCGTCAGCGAAGAGAAATTGGTAGAGCTGGCGGCCACCGCTTCTCGAGATGTGGTGGAGATTCTGTTCGGGAGCGAGCGGGCGAAGAGATCGCAGAAGATTCGCGAGTGCTTAGAGTCCAACCCGCACGTCCCCGCCACCCAGCCAGAGAGTCAGGCAATTCAGGCTTCTACGCCAGTTCTTCCGGCGGAGGGCCCGGCGAACTCAGGGCTGCCAGGGCAGGAATTCTCGCTGACTCCGGTGCGAGAGGACAGGCTGCTGGAAACGGAATCGGAGCCAGCCGGTCCCGAGGACATCCTTGATGAAAGTATCCTCGCGTATCTGAACGAACATGCCGCGGAGATCGCGAGCGAAGGCGATAAGCCCTTCCAGCCGATCGGAGGCTTCTACGATGAATTCATTCCTGCGGATGAACCTCTGGCAGAAGCGATGTGTCAATCCGTCGCTGCCGGGACGGCGACCGTGCCAAAGCGAGCAGAAATAAAGAAAACACATGTCAGTCACGAGGACGAGCGCGGCAGTGCCTTGAAAAAGCTTTCCAAGCTGGACATCAAAGGCCGCATTCAACTGGCCATGAAGGGCAACAAGGAAGAGCGTTCGATCTTAATCAGAGATGGAACAAAAATCGTAGCACTGGCGGTGCTGGAATCGCCGAAGATCAGCGATGGCGAGGTGGAAAGCTTTGCCAGCCAGAAGAATGTGCTTGAGGCGGTCCTGCGTGGCATTCCGATGAAAAGACGATTCGTGAAAAACTATGTGGTCATTCGCAACCTGACATTTAATCCCCGCACCCCGCTTGATGTGTCACTTGCGCTCATAAAGCACCTCCTTATTAAGGATCTTCGTAATCTGTCGGGTAATAAAGAAGTTTCTGAGACCGTGCGGAAATTGGCGCTTAAGATGTTCAAGCAAAAAATGGAAACCGGCGGCAAGAGCTGAGCCCCTCAAGCACACCCGCGAAGTAAAGATGATTCCAGTCGGGCTCATGATCGTCGGATGGGCATAGCTCCAGTAGCTGTGCTCTTTTCTGGCCATCTTTCCTCCCAGAAATGCCATCCAAGCTCCGCTGGAGAGCGAGAAAGCCATTACCCACTGAGGAGATGTCTCGATGGCAGGCCAAAATACAGCCGTATTTGGCATTTATCAGAGTCAGCCAGACGTTGAATACGCGGTCGATGCTTTGCGGAGCGAAGGCTTCCGCAACACGGACATTTCAGTGTTGTTCGCCGACAACACGGGTACGAAAGATTTCGCAGTGGAGAAGAGCACGAAGGCGCCCGAGGGCACAGCAGCCGGGGCCACGACTGGTGGCGTGATTGGCGGAGTGCTGGGCTGGCTGGCCGGTATCGGCATCCTGGCGATTCCTGGTATAGGTCCACTCGTTGCCGCCGGACCGATAGTAGCCGCTCTGACCGGTGTGGGCGTGGGCGGCGCGATCGGTGGCATCGCAGGCGCTCTGATCGGTATGGGCATCCCGGAGTTTGAAGCCAAGCGCTACGAAGGACGCATCAGGAGCGGCGGGATTCTACTCAGCGTCCACTGCGACGATTCCAACTGGACGAAGAAAGCGAAGGAGATATTGGAGCGCACCGGCGCTACGGACGTTGCAAGCACCGGCGAAGCAGCTGCCGATTGGCAGAAGACCGACAAGCCGCTGCCGCGTGCCAGCTGAATCTACTGACAGTATGTTTGAGCTCAGGGCCTTCTGGCGGAAGGCCTTTCATTTTTTGTGCGGCTTACTTGAACTCCACGGTGATGAACTTTACGTCCTTCCTGTCAAGATTTTTCAAACTGTGGACCAGGGCCTGCGAATACCATTCTGCCTGGCCAGCCTTGAGGTGAATCTCACGTTCCTGATCAATGCCGGTTTCGTCGCGCAGAGTCGCATCCGCCAGCGCCAGCAAAACATGGCAGCGCTCGTGCCGGTGCTCTGGCAAGAGGCTTTCCGGACCGAGCTCAATCCGTGCAAGTTTCACAGTATCGGTCTCGAACAGTGTGCTTTGAGTGTAGGTTCCCGTGTCACTGTGGCCGAATCTGCCGTCAGTACAGCGGCGTCCACCCAAGCCACAAACAGGCTGCTCGGGGTGCACTTCGCGCAAAACCTCCAGTTCCAGCAGTCGCAGAGGCTGATCAGAGCGGTTCGTAATCCGGTGCGGCGCTCCGCCCTTTAATACCTGCATTTCGCCATCATCTAATTGCATCGGAAATGTCATCCCGGGGCCGGCGATCTCAAAATCATTCTTGCCAAGCGAGACCACGATGTAATCATGTCTGTGCTGATCGAGCCCGCTGGACTGGGATCGCGGTATCTCTACCTTGAACACCCGCACACGGTCATTTTCGAGAACGGATTGAAAGAAGTGGTCCGATTTCATGTCTATCGGACCACTTGCCCAACTGACCTGGCTGGCTGGACGATGAACGTCCAGCTCACTCCGTGGAATTTGAGCAGTGGCAGCAAGGCATAGCCAAATGGAAAAGGCGAAGCCCAGGCACGGACGAGGCGAGCTCATAACTTCTCCAACCGCGCGAATGAAACCTGGAACAGGGCTTGGGGGAAGTACTACAGTTTGCCGGCAAACGGACAACAAATTCAGCCGGATTATGGGGTTCACCCTGCAGCAAGTCAAGAGCAGTGCCTTTAGACCTTTAGACCTGGATCAGGCCTTGGGCACTTCGCTCGGTCGTGACCCCAGTTGCCGCGGGATTTCCCTGATGGCGTATCCGGTCAGAGCAGAGACAATGGATCCGGCGACTGTCATGAGAAGAGAGCCGGCGTAACGCGAAAACCAACTGCTGTTTGGAACCTCAACAGGAGACACAGGCTCAGAAAGCGCCGCATCCACTCCCGGCCAAGCGAGAGAGAGATCATCCCGGCGAGCAACGATCGATAGAGTGCGTTGATTATTGCTGGGGAAGTCGCCTCTGGTGCTGTTTTCCTGCACTGAGCCGTCATCGGAAGCGACGCGAACGCGCAACTGGTGTGTACCGGAGGAAATGGCCAGAGTTTCCGAAAGGCTTCCCTGCATCTCAGGGATCAATCCAAACTTTTTCCTGGCTGAGCCTACCAATCTTCCCGAATAAGCGAGATCGCCGTCTACCCACACCGAGAGCTGCGCCCCACGCAGGTTGTGCTGAACCTTGAGTCGGACACTGGCGTCCTTGGTGGTAAAAGCCGTGTGAGCAGCCATGAGCAATGCGGCGAGCAGGAAGACGCCCAGTATGATCCGCGCCGCCGGCGGAATTAGGTATACGAACTCCCCACCTCTCCGCCAGAGCGCAGCTACACATGCACGAGATTCGGCAACGGAATGTTCATTCATGGAAAGAGCTATTGTCGCGCCGTGGTGAAGCGAAGCTCCAGTTACGAAGGTGCACAGCTTTTCAGTAGCCCTGCTGTTTGTCCACGACGCTCAGCAGCGGTTCGCGTTTTAGATAACGCCGCATATTTTCCGAAAAAAGTGCGTAGTGCCTTTCCCAGAGCTTTTCAGTCAATCCACCGATATGGGGAGTGATGAGCAGGTTCTCCAAATCCCAGAGTGGGGAGTCAGGCGGAAGCGGTTCTTGCTCGAAAACATCAAGCGCCGCGCCGCCAATTCTGCGCTCTCGCAGGGCCTGGACCAGAGCCGCTTCATCGACGAGAGAGCCGCGGCTCACATTGATGAGGCAGGCGCCAGGCTTCATTTTCGCGAGACGAGCTTCATCGATGAGATGTCGCGTGGCCGGCGTGACTGGAGCGGCTAGTATGACGTAATCAGATTGCGATAAGAGTTCGTCAATTTGCGCAGACGCCAAAACCCGATCCACCTCCGCGGGGCTGCCCTTCTCCGGATGCTCGCGCACCGCAATCACCCGCATCCCCAACCCCGAAGCTCGCCGTGCGACTTCGCTCCCAATACTGCCAAGACCTACAAGCCCGAGAGTCGCGTCGGAGAGTTCCCTGGGGCGTGGGGTCTCATCCCACATGGATTCTTGTCCCCACACGTGTTGCCGCTGAAAGTGAGCGGCTCGATGCAGATTTTTGGCAAGGGCAAAAACGAGAGCGATCACCAGCTCCGCGACGACGGTGCCGTGCACTTTGCTTGCGTTGGTGACTATTACCTCGCTCTGGATCAGCTCGGAAAACATGAGTTGATGCACCGCGGCCGCCGGACAATGAATCCAACGAAGGCTGCGCGCAACCCTGAACTGCTCCGGGCGGAACGACCACGTCATCACCACTTCGGCATCGCCCAGCTGCGCTTCCAACCCGGCGTAGCCTTTGAGGTGAACGACTTTGACCTGCGGGAACTCGCGCCGCAATCGCCCAGAAAACCAATCGGGAATGTTCCAGGAATCAAACCGGTGGTGGGTAACCAGAACGATCTTCATTGCAAGCGTGAAATCCAGTTATTGACTCAGTCCTCTGTGCTCCTCTGTGGCCCTCTGTGGTTATTTTCTTTCCACTCGTAAGTCCTGCCCCGTCATCTCATGCGGCTGTGGGATACTCAGCATGCCAAGCACGGTTGGAGAGATATCCCGGAGTGCCCCGCTGGACTTGAGTGAGAACTTCTTCGCGTTCTCCGCAACCACAATAAACGGCACAGGATTCGTAGTGTGCGCCGTATGCGGACCGCCGGTCGCCGGATCGATCATCAGCTCGGCATTCCCGTGATCGGCGGTAATCAAAAGCGCGCCGCCCCGTGCGCGCACCGCAGGCTCGATGCGCCCGAGGCAGGCGTCCACGGTTTCGACCGCTTTGATAGTAGGCTCAATCTTACCGGAGTGGCCAACCATATCGGCGTTGGCAAAATTCACGATGATGACGTCAAATGTGCCGTCCTCCACCGCTTTCACCACCGCATCGGCGATCCCGGCAGCCGACATCTCTGGCTTGAGATCATAGGTAGCGACCTTAGGTGATGGAACGAGCACTCGATCCTCGCCCGGAAACGGCTGCTCAACGCCGCCGTTGAAGAAGTAGGTTACGTGTGCGTACTTCTCCGTCTCCGCTACTCGCAAATTGCGCAGATTCATTTGGCCCATAACGTTGGCAAGAATGTTGTCCAGCGACTCGCGAGGAATCACGACCGGGAGCGCGAATTTCTTGTCATACCGCGTCATGCAGACGTGATGCAGGTTCCTGGGGACACGTTCGCGTGGGATCGTCGCGTCCAGATCCTCAGCTCCCGGCAGATCACGGCCAGCCTGCTCGTTCAGCCCGCTGTTACGAGTCAGCGCACGGGTGATTTGCCGCACCCGGTCGGCACGAAAGTTGAAGCAGATGCAAGAATCATCGTCACGAATGGTTGCCAACGGCTGTTTGTGGCTGTCTACACATACAAACGGCACGATGAATTCATCCGTTACACCTTTGTTGTACGATTCTTTCACTCCCTGCACTGGATCAGTGTATTTGCCAGCTTCTCCATCGCCGTAAACCATTGCATTGAAGGCCTTGGCAATACGCTCCCAGCGTCGGTCGCGATCCATCGCATAGTAGCGACCGTTCACGCTGGCGATTTTTCCCGTGTTGTACTCACGCATCTTCTGCTGAAGTTGCTCTAGATAACCGGCTCCGCTCGTGGGCAGCGTATCCCGCCCATCCATGAAGGCGTGCACGAAGACGCGCTCAAGGTTGTTCTGGCGAGCCATTTTCAGTAACGCATAGAGATGAGTGTGATAGGAATGCACTCCGCCATCTGAACAGAGGCCAAACAGGTGCAGCCGCCGACCTCCCGATTGGGCATTCTTCATGGCAGCAAGGAGCGTGGGGTTAGAAAAAAACTCGCCACTCTGAATCATCAGCTCAATCCGCGTGCTGTCCATTTGTACGATTCGCCCTGCGCCAATATTCAGGTGTCCGACTTCGCTGTTCCCCATCTGCCCGTCGGGCAGCCCGACATACTTCCCGCTGGTGTGAATCAGAGTGTTGGGGTATTCGCTCAGCAGGCGGTCGTACGCAGGCTTGCGGGCGAGCTCGATCGCGTTCGCCTTTTTCTCGGCGCGATAGCCCCAGCCATCAAGAATGACAAGGACGAGAGGTTTGGGACGAATCATCTTCCGAAAAGTTCCTGCTGAAATTGTGAACGTTCAATATTCAGATAATCTGCCACATCCGAGAGGATGGCACTGAGAGTTCCAAGCCGCAGACTAGAGTGATCAGGGGCTGTTTAGGTGGTGTGGATACCGCGAAATCTCGATTCCAGTCGAATATGGCTGCCCACCTGCCGCACAACTCGATAATCATAATGCCCTTCAGAATCCTAATGAGTTCGTGACCGGAAAGATCACGAGGCAATCTCAAGCCGAAATGACCTCGTCTTTCACCGTGGGTGGTCGAATTAAAGCGGGCGTTTGCCTTTCGTCAAAATGGTATCGCACCGCTTCTCGCACATTGACCTTCAACTCATCCATCGTGTCCGCTTGCGAAAAGGTGGAGTGACCGAGAGCTCGAGCTTTGAATCCGCGCTCGGGCGATTCCTGCACTGACAAAGATGATTCCCGTTTCCGGCATAGGCTCTTTTTCAGGATTATATCCAAAGTATCGCAACATGATGATGAGTGGTGAAATCACCGAGAAAAATGTTCTGTATGAGGGCAAAGAAGGCACGGCTACGATGTGCGGCTCGCGCGCTGCGGCCCGCGCGCTGCGGCCCGGTTTACACCGAATCAACCAATAATTGGTACAGCCTGACTACGCAAAAACCCGGCCCGCCATGCTGAAGCAATCGCTCCGCTTCGAAGGCAGGCAGGCGCAAGATGCCTTGGAACTCCGCCTCGACGCAACGCCACCGAAACGAGATCCTCGGGACCGCGATCCGGGAGTGGGTGGATGCAAATAATCGCATACACCGCCTGAGGAACACTCGGCGCTCAGCTCAGTGCTGCGAGTTGCTGTCTGCCCCACGCTGCGCCTCCTCCTTGACCATGTCCTCTACTTTATCCATGAGCTCGCCCAGCACCTTTTCCATGCGTACACGCGAAATCTCCATCGATTCGGCGATCATCGCCGGCTGCTCCCTGAGCAGTTTCCTTCCCGTTGGAGATTCGTAAAAGGCGAGCATTGCGGTTATGTCTGTTTTGGTCAAGTGCCTCTGGTAGACCGGAATCATTTCGTCGAAGACATCATCGATGTTGTAGCGCTTCATCGTAGTGGCGGTCATGGCATCGATCCGATCCAGTTCCTTCTGCGTAATGTTTGGCATGCGCTTCTTGACGTTCTCGTGCGTAATCTGTTTCATCTGCGCCATCATGGTGTCCATCATGCTGCGCATCTGCTCACGAATGTGCATGGTCGTGAACAGAGTTTCGACGTCCTCCTTCGTCGCAGGTGATTCCTTGGGACTGGTCTGCTGTGCCAAGCCCATTGCTGCCGCAAGTACGATGATCATTCCGGACGTGAGCAGATGCCTCATCGGCCCTCCTGTTGCGCTCTGGCGCTGAGGCTGCCGGTGTAGTTCAGGGCGGCCAATCCGAGAAACCGTGCCCCGCTGCCCAGTCGCTCTTCAATTCTCAGAAGCTGGTTGTACTTCGCAATGCGATCCGTGCGCGAAGCTGACCCGGTCTTGATCTGTCCCGCGCCTGTAGCCACGGCCAGATCAGCGATAAACGTATCTTCCGTTTCGCCAGATCGATGCGAGATCACCGACGTGTACCCATTCCGCCGCGCCAGATCGATGGCATCTAACGTCTCACTCACCGTCCCGATCTGGTTGACTTTGATCAGAATCGAATTCGCCACTTTGCTCTCGATTCCCTCCTGAAGTCGCTCGACATTTGTTACAAACAGATCGTCGCCAACCAACTGGATTTTGCCGCCGACTTCCCTGGTCAGATTCTGCCAACCTTCCCAGTCGTCTTCTGCAAGCCCGTCTTCGAGCGAGACGATCGGATAGTCCCGCGCCCACTTGCTCCAGAAGCGAACCATGTCATCGGAACTCTTGGCGGACTTATCCGACTTCTTGAATACGTACTTGCCATCCTGGTAGAACTCACTCGCCGCGGGATCGAGCGCAATCGCGATCTCCTCACCCGGCTTGTAACCAGCCTGTTCGATGGCTTCGAGCACCACCTCAATGGCCTCGACATTCGACTTCACCGATGGCGCAAACCCTCCCTCATCACCCACCGCCGTGTTGTAACCGCGCTTCTTCAGGACGCCTTTCAAGGTGTGAAACACTTCGACGCCCCACCGAAGCGCCTCAGAAAAAGACTCAGCCCCAACTGGCATGACCATGAATTCCTGGAAGTCAACATTGTTGTCCGCGTGCGCACCGCCATTAAGAATATTCATCATCGGACAAGGCAGCAGGTTAGCCGCTGCGCCTCCCCAGTACCGATAGAGAGGAAGGTGGTATGCCGCCGCCGCGGCCCGCGCCACCGCCATCGAGACTGCCAATATTGCATTGGCTCCCAACCTGGCCTTGTTCTCTGTACCATCCAGCTCAATCATCTTCTGATCGATCGCGCGCTGATCAGCCGCATCGAAGTTGGCCAGTGCCTCGGCTATTTCGCCGTTCACATTTTCCACCGCCTTCAGCACACCCTTGCCGAGAAAACGACTATTGTCGTCATCGCGCAGTTCGACGGCCTCATGTTCGCCGGTTGAAGCACCACTAGGCACGATGGCGAGGCGTTTAGTTCCATCTGCCAGTGTGACTTCAGCCTCGACTGTAGGATTGCCGCGCGAATCAAGTACTTCGCGGGCGTGGATATCAGAAATGTTTGACATAGGATGATGTACTTCCTTCCTGGAATATATGTCGCGAGAATCATCATCTACAACAATGCGACGAGGATGATCAGAGTCGAAGCTGAGACGGCGGCCGGTCAAATAGCCGACGCCCGTGTATCGCGTTGGCATGGGAAAACCGTGATTATAAATCAGCAGGGTGAGACGACTTTTGCCTTCTGGGTTTGCCCGACTAACCTTTGGCCTTCAGGAATACATGCCACACGAACAGCCCCAAATAACTAACCGCAAGGAAGCAAAAAAGCAATGTCAGAAGCGTGTGCCCCACCACAAACGCGTTTCCCATAGGCCAGTCCGCGTGGGAAAAGTAAAGTGCGTCCACGAGAATGCGCGCTGTCCAGTAAATGCCGATAAAAGCTGCGAGCCCCAAAGCAGCACGGTCTCCTCTGAGCAAGTCCGGGTGAAACACCAAACTCAAAATGCCAAAAGCAACGATCGTGAGCACCGTGAATCCACTCTGTACCCAGAGCAGCTTGCGGTTGAACGGCATCAGCTGCTGTAAGTCCTGCTTCCAGCGCAATCGATACGGCACCTGAAAGCTAACGCACAAAATCACAAAGTGCGCGGCGCCAACCAGCCACAGATCGAGATCAAAAAACCGCCAGGCAAGTGAACCGGTCATATGGCATGAATAGCCTGCATGAAAGGAAGTATCACCCGTTCAACAAACCATAAATGAAAAAGCCAAAAGACTGGCCCGGCGACGAACAATGCCATGAAGAACCAGCCGAGCGCTCCCCGTGCAAGCCCGACCCGCTTACCGAACTCGGAATGTTCGACCGCCATTCCAACACCTTGCAGCACGAAGTAGCTGGTAGGAAGGCCGTAGCCTGCGCCAGCGGGCAAGGAGATGACCACATCGTGGATCAAGCCCGAGACAACGAAGACCAGGAAACCTGCCGCGCCAGGGCCCAAAGTTCGGTGCAGCGGACGAAGGATCAACTCGTGAGCAAGCTGACGGAAGCCAAGGTTCCATCGCTTTCCCCAAAACTCTCCCAGCGACGTGGATCGTAAGGGAGCCGACATAATGGGCTTGGCCTTAACACCGAGCCTCTGCCACACAAGAGCCAGGATTTCGAAAGTTCCAAAATGAAGCAACAGAATAAGGCCGAGCATTCCGACCCATCCACGTAGTAAAGGTTGTTGCCGGGGAATGGATCGCGCCACAAACCAAAGCAGGACCACACCGCATACAGTATTGAAAATCGCCCACAACCAGGCCCGAGCCGAAGGTGGCGGGGCGCGCTGTACATCATCCAAAAAGGCCTCTGCATCCATTCCCGGCCAGGCAAGAAGATAGGCTGCCGAACGCCAGGCCCGAAGAGTGACCCGGCTTCGAGCTCTCCACCAGGTCAGCCACTTGAGTCCGGCGAAAATGGAAATTGCCAAAATCCACATGAACTCCCAAGGCAGCAGCTTATGACGCAAGACCACTACGATCAAAGGCAAAAATACAGTTGGAAGCCAGCCAATCCACGCGGAAGTTTGCACGACACTGGCCGATTCGATCCTTTCCACTTCACCCAATGTCGTCTCATTCTCTCGCAGACATGCGCACTTCATATACCGTTGGAAGTGGATCTCCGCCCGTGCGCACAAAGCTGCGCACCAGTTCCGTGCGCGAAAAATGACCAAGACTCAGGAGGCGGATGCACTCGTCTGTAGCACAACTTTCCCATGAAGTACGTCTGCCCCATGGGAAGCACGTCGCCTCCACAACACGGGTCGGAAGGTGCTCTTGAAATCCCGCTTCAATCTGCTCGCGCAGCCATCGGAGATAATCCAGCTTCTGCGACATGGCGGTTTTGGGATCCTGCCGGACCACTACTCCTGGAAAATCGGGAATGTCGCTTCGGAGCGTGTGAATGTGCCCGTGTCCTTCGACCAGAATCTCGATTTCAAGCTCCATCAAGCGCTCAAGGCTCGCGAGCCACTTTCGGCTGTCCACGTCGGGATTGGGGGTTGCAAAGTAGCTGCCCATGAAAGCGTCGCCCGCCAATAGGACCTTTTCTTTCGGATCATAGAGGACAACGTGATCATCGCAATGTCCGGGAGTAGCGATTACCTGTAAATACCCGGAAAGAGCTTCAACAGTTTGCTCCAGCAAGTGGAATGTCGGTCTCAAATCCGGTGGCTGCCCGATTATTAGGGACCGCACCCAGGGAAGTTTTTTGAAAGGCCGCAGGAATTGCGCGGTCATCTCCGAAACGTAGATGGGAGCACCGCTAGCATCCGAAAGCCAATTGAGATTCCCGACGTGTTCCTCATGCGCATGTGTAGCTATGATTTTCGTGATCTTCGGTGTGGTCCGCCGCAGATGGCGTGCGAGCGATCTCCTCATTTTGGGTGAGCCGGGATCCACTGCGATTCCGTCGTAAAGCACCACCGTGAACAATTCCCCAAAGAGCAGAGGAACAGCGTTTGGCAGCATTCCGTTCAAGAACAGAACGGTCAGCTTGCCACTCAGCAAATCGAAGCGCCGTTCGTAGGTGATGGCAAAAGTTCTTAGTCTCTGCGCGGCTGTGGTTATGGCCGCCCCGATGACGAGCGGCAGCCGAATGAGAAAACCAAGCGTGTAGCACGACCAGAACGCGCCGAGCCGTGCTTGCCGCCGCACAGTTTCTGGTCTTGCCACACGGCATGCGCCGCCGCGGCACTTGCTGAGGGCGTAGCGGTTCCTCGCGACAATTCCATAGACAAGCCGGCCCAAATTACGAAACGGGAATTGTTGGCCAAGAAAGCCAATCAGCCAAGTGGACGGAAACAGGCGAGCCAGGCAGGCGACGGCGTCCCAGCCAACGAGGATCTCGCCTTCGGGACTCACAACGTGCAGCTGACGAAGGCAATCTTCCATGCTGAGGCGGGGATCGGTGTCAGCTAGGGCATCCGCGCTGATCGGTAGGGAGATCGTCTGGTTGCTGCGGTCGAGGGTTTTAAGCCACGCTACGCAGGCCTGGCATATCTCACATTGTCCGTCGTAAAGGACTCTGAAGCAGGCATTTGCAGGGCTGGAGTCAGGTTTCTCCACGACTTCGATTGCCGTGTTTTCTGCGCTTTTCAGAGCCAAACCACGACCCCTCACTGCGAGGGAATGTTAGGTCGGGAATGAATGGTGGTCAATGGCGCTTTCTGGTTCGCTGTTGCGAGATCGCGGCCAGGCGGAGGACTGATCCCCCCAATATTCAGGGGCCCGTTATGGATCGCTGAACTCCAGGGCTTTCCATACGGTCTGTTTGCGATCATGCCTTTGCCTTCTTCGACGGTAACCATCTGGCCGACGTTGATGTTCTGCAGCTTGTCCGTTTGTCCGCTGGGCCACTGCACTTCGAGCGAATCCGCCTTCGCCGTTCCGCCCAAGCCGAAGGTCAGCACCAGCTCACTTTGCGAGAGATAGCTCGAGCCGCTACGCAGCATTTGCGACTGCTTGTCAGCGCCGGAAGTCACGCGCACGATCGCCCCAATGCCGTCGCGATTGGATTTTGCTCCTTTAAGCTTCACACGCAGGCTGTGATTGGTGCCGCCCTCGTTGTGAAAGAGGTAAGCCCGGCTGCCGTTGGTAGTCATCAACACGTCGAGAGATCCGTCGTTATCTATATCTGCGTATGCCGCGGCACGAGCCACTTTCGGTGCAGCAAAGGCTGGGCCCACCGACTGCGTGACCTCCTGAAACTTTCCGGCACCCAGATTTCGAAAAAGATGCGGCGGCTCGGCGTAGCTCACGCGCTTCTGAACTTTCTCAATCTCGTTCTCGATATGCCCGTCAGCCACCAGGATGTCGGGCCAGCCGTCGTTGTCGTAATCAAAAAAGAAGCATCCGAAACCAAGCGTCACCAGAGTCGCGCGTCCTACTTCCGATCGCGGAGCTTCGTCTACGAACAGGCCATTGCCTTCGTTGTGGTAGAGCGAGAGCATCTGGTTGGCAAAGTTGGTGATGATGATGCTGGGATGGCCGGAGCGGTCATAGTCCCCCGCATCTACCCCCATGCCGGCACGCGCCACCCCATCTTCGCTGAAGGCGATGCCTGCCGAGACGCCACGCTCTTCAAAGGTTCCGTCGTGCTTGTTCAGGTAGAGCTTATTCGGCTGAGTATCGTTGGCGAGCAGAATATCGGGCCATCCGTCGTTGTTGTAGTCGAGGATTGTGAGGCCGAGAGTCTTTGACGTGGGTTCGAAGAACTTGGCTTTTTGGGTGGCATCTTCGAACTTTCCGCCGCCCAGGTTGTGCCACAGGCGCGCCGAGGCTCCCTGGTATGACTCCGGCGTACAGTAGGATTTGTTGGACCCGTCGAGCGTGCAGAAGAGGTCTCCCGGAATCGACCACTGCACGTAATTGGCGACAACCAGATCGAGTTTGCCGTCCCGATCGTAATCCACCCAGGCGGCGCCAGTAGAAAACTCGTTCGGTCCCCATAAACCGGCAGTCTTCGTTACGTCGCTGAACGTTCCATTGCCGTTGTTGTGGAAAAGATGGCTCTGGCCGAGCGCACTGATGAAAAGGTCATCATTGCCATCGTTGTCGTAATCGCCCACGGCCACGCCTAGCCCGAACATAGCGAACGCGAGGCCGGCTTTTTGAGTTACGTCCGTGAACGTGCCGTTGTGGTTGTTGTGATACAGCTTGAGTGTGGTAACCAGACCGGGATGTCCCGGCCAATTCTGCCCATTCACCAGGACAATGTCAGGCCAACCGTCATTGTCGTAATCAAGAAAGGCACAGCCCGGGCCCATGGTCTCGGGCAAATATTTCTTTCCGAATGCGCCATTGTTGTGCGTGAAGTGGATGCCTGCTTGGGCCGTGACATCGCGAAAATGAATTTGTTGGGCTGCTGCGGCAGTTGGAAGGATCAGTGTGGCGACGGTAAGAAAGCAGCCCTGAATGGGGCCGAATCGTGGAGCCGAAGCAGCACGCCCTAGGTCGAACAGCAAACGACTCAGGCGCTGCAGAAGGCCCAGGCCATGTCCCATTATTTCGAAGCTCCGGAAGATGCTGCCGCCGAGCTTCGCTCGACCGGACGAGGGCCTGCCGCAACACGGGTTACGCCCAGTTTCACCGACTCATGCTCATGAATCGCCTGCCGCTCATTATTGTCCTCAGGATTGAGCCGCCGATACGGGCCGGTGATCGCCTGCGCAGATTCGTCGGCCTTGAATCGCAAATACCGCATCTGGTGCTCGTGTGCGTGCTTTTCATTTCCCAGGCCGCTGTAGCAGAGCATCAGGTTGTAGTGCGCCTGCAGGTCTTCCGGATCGACAGCCAGAACGCCCTGCAGCACCTTCACCGCATCCGCGTACTTGCGCTGCAAGAACAGAATGCGTCCCAGATCATTCATCGCTACACGATCCCGCGGGTACTGCGCCAGCACTTTTCCTAGATGCTCGGCTGCTCCTTCATAATTGCCGTCATTCCGCAGGACCTTGGAATAGAAGAAATGCGCGCGCGCCAGGTCGGGCGACAAGGTTAACGCCTTCTCCAGCACCGCCCGCGCCCGCTCCATATCCCCCTCCTGCACCGCGGCACGCCCGATGTTCACCCACCCATCAGGATTATTCGAATCGATCTCGGTGACTTTCTGGAATGCTGCCTGCGCTCCCTTCAAGTCGCCTTGCAGGAAAAGACCAATTCCGTAGTCGTTCCAGCGCTGCCAGTCGTCTTTTTGCAAAACAACTTTCGGCTCCGCAACCGGCGCCGAGCGAGATGCAACTTGAAGCGTCACCTGGTTTTCAGCCAGCGCCACCACCGGGAGGTCCGGAATCTTTTCTTCTTTTGCCGATACGCCCTTCAGCGACGCCGTAAATACAAACTTCCGGTCATCGAAGTCCGGAGTTACTTCAGAAGTCGTCTGTGACGGATCGGGAACCCCTGCAAAGGAAAACTGCGTATTCCACCAGGCAAACTTCCGGTAGCACAAACGTGCATGCAGAGTGATGTTGCTGCCTGCATTTTCTGGAATAGGCAGCCGGTAATGCACCGTGTCGGCAGCCCCCGGCGGAATCAAATGCACATAAACCACAGCCCGCGTGGCCCAGGCATTTCGCTTGTTGATGCGATTTCCGTGCGCGTCCACTTGCAGCGAACGATAAAAATGCGCACCCTTCTCGACCGGGCCGTGCCCGTTGTCTTCGACCATCCCGCTCCAGAAGACGGTCTGGCCCCTGTCATCAGTCCCCTTGAGTTCGAGCCAAGTGTCGTAGGCATCCACGGTGCCGCCAGGAAAAAAGTGCCCGATCTTTTTCGTGCGTACTACGACATCCACGCGCACCGTGTCTCCACGGCGCACCACCGGCTGCACACGACTCAGAGGCGCCGTCACGGGCACGACCTCACCCTGCCCCGTTGGAGTGATCTTCGTTTCTGCCTCTTCCCCCACCGCAAAAGTCGTCGACAGCTCCGACTGGCTCACGGCACCCGGCTTCCCTTCCGCTCTTGCCGGAGAGAGCGCAAAAATATCCACGCTCAGAACCTTGTCTTTCATGAAATCTTCCGTAATTTTCAACTGCTCTGCATCCTGATTCGCGACGGGCAGCGCCGTATTCGCACCCGGAAATCGATGCGAGTGCACGAAACCATTGACGTTGCCGAAATCATTCGAGCGAACCAGCGGCATGTGGCAATCCGAGCACTGTGAAGATTTGGGCGGATAATAAAAAGACCGCGCTCCCTGGCCCGAAACACCACTGGCCTGCCAGTTGTCGTATTCATTGAAGCCGCGGAACCAGCGATAGTGATTCACCGGCACATCTAGATGCACCTTGTGGCAGCTTGAACAAAACTCGGCGCTCTGGGTACGCATGAAGGGCTTCAAGAACACGCGTCGATGCGGCTCCGGATTCAGCTTGATCAAGAAATCGTGCAGCTCCCTAGCCACCGGATTCTTGGTCGCCGCCAACTCGTGCAGTTTGGGGTATTCCAGGTAAAAGTCTCCCTGCCCCATCGTGCTCTTCACGTTGGCGATGGAGTGGCACATCATGCATCCCAGCCCCGCCTGCGATTCCGGACGATGTACGATCTGCTTGATTGGCGTATCCATCAACCCGCTGTAAAGCACCGCCGGATCATGGCACCCGCCGCACCACTTCGATGGCTTGGTGCCGATCGTATCCTGCATGTACTCGATGCTCTTGCGATACCACTGATTGTTGAACGAAGAAAAATGGTGAACCGAGCTGAACCATTGGTTGTAGATATCCTGATGGCAGCGCTTGCACGAATCCGATTCCATGAAAAACTTGCTGGGGATCTTCCGCTTGCCGTAAACCTGCGCCGAACTCGGGAAAAACGCCCCCTCCGGACCATCGCCTTCATCGTTCATGTTGGCAGGAGGCATAGAAGGGTTCTTAATGTAACCTCGCTTCTGCCAGCGCGACTCGCGAACATAGCGCGCGCCGTACCCCAATCCCGCGAGGGCGAGCAAACAAAGAGCAACTCGCAGGATTGCTGTTCCGCTGCTTGCAGCGAGCAACCCTCGTTTGCCGGCCCAGTCCGAGAACAGCAAACCAATGCCTGCGACAGAAAGAACGATGTGCAGATACAGCCAATTCCACTCCGCTCGCGCCGCGCCCAGCTTGAGCAGAATCACTCCAATCAGCGCTCCGGCAATCACCAGCGCCCATCCGCCTCGCGCGACAAGCGATCCGTGTCGCAGCAGAGAAGCAAGCATGACTACAAGCAATACCGTAGCAACGATTCCACCCACCGCATGCAGCAGTACGATCACCGCATAAAAGACATTCGTCTGTGGAAATGTATAGAGATAACCTGCTGAAATCACCAGAAAGAGGGCTAGGCCGGTGAGCGCGCGGCGAAAAAAACCTCGAGAGATTGACATTCCGGGGATCGGAGAACCGCCCCTCATCAGGACGGAATTTGTGAGTTTCAGAGTATTCGCGCGGTTCAGCAACAGAAATAGTACAAAAATACTAAGATACGCTCATCCCTGTAACATCTCTTCCTGGGTGGCTGAACAACCGCACGGAAGTTATCTGCTCGTCTGCCAGACCCTGTGCTACAGTCCTCGAACTCAGGAGTCCTGATTGACGCGCCGCAACGCCATCCTGATTCTGGTGATGCTGGCCGTGGCAATCGCCACGGTAGCGACTGCACTGCTCTTACCCAAGCGCTACCGGGTTTCCGAGCACATGGCCCAGACTGTCGTGTTCTGGAATCCGAAGGAAGCGTTTGTGTTTGTCACGCTTCAAAGCAGCGGCCGTGCCACCAACATTCTTCAGGACAAGTTCGCCCACACCAGCTACGGCTATACCGCGATCCTGCTCGGCGGCAATGTGTTCTTCTATAAGCAGGACACCATTGCCTATCACCTGCTCCCATCCGGCAAGCTCGATCGCTTTCCGCTGCCTGGGAGCACCGCCGGTTTCGGTTCCTGGACTTTGCGCGATGGAAAACTTCAACTGACTCCGGCTGAGAACCGCTTCAACCAAGGTTCCGGATTCCGCTGGGACGGTGAAAAATTCAACCCTGTTCCCGCACAGACGAAGTCCCAACCAGATGCGGCTGCTGAAGTCTCGAAAACGACCAACGAGGATGACGAAGAATACGAAGATGAACGCCCGGGGTTCCTAGGCGCAGCTGAACGGGAGAGGTTCAAGCAGGCAGGGTGGCATCACAAAATGCTGACTGCCTATGAACGCTCCGAAGTCGTCGCGCTTCCAATCAAGCTCGGCCAGAGCGGCTTCGTTTTAACCCTGCGACGATTCCCTCTTTCAAAGAACTGGAACGGATTCGATTCCCTCGAAATCGGTGCTAAGAGCGTTGAACTCTCGCGTGAGAAGGGAGGGGAACCGATCGCAACCCTCTGGAGCCAGGATGGTTGGAAGGAAATCCCCAAAGCCGAGTACCAGCGTCTGGCTCAGCAATATGGCCGTGAATTCAAACAGCCGTTTGCTCCCTGGGTGTGGCTGGTTCTTATTGTCGGGTTGCTGGTCTGGAAATTTGGCCACTGGATTAATGTTCTGTTAAATGTCGCGACCGTCAAACAGCGGGTGGTTCAAAACCTGCCGACTGCGTACTCGTTTCCTCCGGTAACGCCTGCGCAATTTCCTCTGCTGGATTCCTCGGCGCTCGACCGCTACACGCGAGACCTTGAGTTCATGGGGTTCACAAAGTTGGTGGACTTTTCCCTGGTCGCCGACACCCCGAATCACGCTCCCAACTTCGTTCGCCTGGCAGCGCACGCGAAAAATCATTGCTTCGCCGAAATCAGCCAGTTCTTCCCCAAACGCAGCCTTGCGGTGCCAGTCAAATGTGCATTCCAGAGCGCTCTGCAGGATGGCTGGACGCTCTCCTTTACCGATCGCAAGCCACAGGCTGCGAGTTCTCTGCTGCGCCGTCCGAAAGCCATCAGCGTGAGTATGCCTGAAGCAAGTCTCTCGGAAGTGCTGCACGCCTTCCTTAAAATGCGAGAGCAGGTCTGCCTGGATTTAGGCATCTCTCCCTTGAAGGATGACACGCTCGAAGGCTACATCAGCAAGACGCAGCGCTCTGCAACCGAGATGCGCGAAGCCGTGAAACAGAAGAATTTCGCGATGGGACTCTCGCATGTTTACGCTCGCAAGCTGTCGTTGCTCAAGACGCGTCCCGAGTACGTGTGGCTTGGCGATTATCCGAAAGAGGCAGAACGGCGCAAGCGCGGTTACACAGTGCCCGTAGGCTGAAGATGAGTGTTGCTCTTCTCGGCGAGCGGTTGAAAGGTTTACTCAGCCGGCGCGGCAGCGGGTTGCGCGATAGCAGCCTTCAAAGTCCTCACTGTTGTAGACGGCTCCGGTTGCAGCCACTTCTTTATTTCTGGAATAGCCGCGCGGGTTACCGCTTCCCCGGCCCGCATCAACTCCACGGCATGGTCAAAGGCGTCATATTTATAGCCGTTGACGTTCGGCTCGATCACGAGATCGGCCGCTTGCTTCCAGACACCGCAATTCATCTCCTGGGCAATCGCAAAGCATTGTCCGATCACATCAAAGAGATGTCGGGGCCCGGTTTCTCCGTTTGTCCATCGACCCTTCAGATGGATCGCGAGCACCCGATCCGCACCCATCTCGCGCAGAGGAACTGTAGGCACGGCATGTGCCAGCATACCATCTACCAGCAAGCGCCCACGAATCTTCACGGGTAGAAACATTCCCGGATAAGCACAACTCGCTCTTACCGGATCTACGAGCGGCCCGGAGTTGAACACCACTCCATCTCCGGTAGAAAAATCGGTAGCCGTTACAGCCAGCGGGATGCGCAATTCTTCAAACGTCTTCACCTTGAGTGTGCTATTTAGGAAGCCAATCATGCGCTGGTTGCTGGCGAACCCGTACCGCGAAAGCGTCCAGCTGGCGAAATGCTTGAACCGTACACGAGTGGCAAGCTGCTCCAGTTCTTCTACCGAAACGCCGCTGCAGTAGGCCGCCCCTATGAGCGCGCCCACACTGGTCCCCGCAATAAAACTTATAGGAATGTTTTCCGCTTCCAGCACCTTGAGAACGCCGACGTGCGCGATGCCGCGTGCGAAACCGCCGCCCAGCGCGACCCCAAGATGCGGCGCAGTTTGCTCCGGCTCACTGTTGGCAGACTGCCCCGAAAGGCCGCGCCCGAAGGCCTGTACGGAGCGAATGATTTTGCCAAGACTCTTCACCGGAAACCCCAAATCCTCCCCGGCCACTGTCCTAACTAGCAAATAAGATGCCAGCTAAGTACCAACTGTTCCAGGCACCGGAGTTCTCCTAGGCAGGTTACCGTCGCTTACACCTGCCTCTACCGCCCTTTCCAGCACTATCTCCCGTGTTTTCTGATAATTTGAGGCGCATGGTACGGGAGATCTCCGCTGGCGGGGTGGTGATTCATCGCCTGGAAGGAGCCTGGAATATAGTCGCTATCGAGCCTCAGAAGGAGGCTTCCCAGGCCCGTCCGGTTAGAAAAACATCACAAACTTTGTTACTCGCGTTACCAAAGGGACTCGTAGATCAAGGTGAAAAGCCCGAGCAGACGGCCATTCGTGAGGTTCGGGAAGAGACCGGCATTACCGCCACCCCAATCACCAAACTCGGCGACATCAAGTACGTTTACGTACGCTCCTGGGGAGACAAGCAGCGCGTCTTCAAAATCGTCAGCTTCTATCTGTTGCGTTATGCCTCAGGACACATCGATGACATTCCGCCCGAGATGCGCATCGAGGTAAAGCGCGCTGTCTGGATTCCATTGGAAGAAGCGGCGCGCAAGCTTGCCTATCGCGGAGAGCGCGACATCGTACGACGCGCGCGGGAATACGTGAAATCTCATCTGGAGGAATAGATTCATGCGGCGAATCAAGCACGTCGAGCAGCATTTCACAGCCAGCAACTTCGTGCGCGACGTGGTGATCGGTATGTCCGACGGCCTGACGGTTCCCTTTGCGCTGGCCGCCGGACTTTCTGGTGCGGTCAGTAACACACGCCTCATCGTGATCGGCGGCTTAGCCGAGATCGCGGCGGGATCGATCGCCATGGGGCTCGGCGGATATCTGGCAGCGCGTGGCGATGCTGAACATTACGAACAGGAGCGCGAACGCGAGTACCGTGAGATCAAAGAAATTCCGGAAGAAGAAATGGCGGAGGTCAGCCGCGTCTTTCAAAACTACGGGCTCACCGCGGGTGAGAGCACGCCAGTTGTGGAGGCACTGAGCCGCCGTCCCGACGCCTGGGTGGATTTCATGATGCGTTTCGAGTTGGGCCTGGAGGCGCCCGACCCGCGGCGCGCTCTCACCAGCGCTGCGACAATCGCTGGGGCGTATGTAGTTGGCGGATTGATTCCGCTCTCTCCTTATGTACTGCTGGGAACCGCGACTCACGGCCTGGTGTTCTCGGCCGTGGTGACTCTGCTGGCCTTGGGAATCTTCGGGTTCCTCAAAGGACGCTTCACCGGCGCACGTCCGCTGCGCAGCGCGATGCAAACTGCAGTGATCGGTGGGATCGCGGCAACAGCAGCATTTCTGCTGGCGAAATTCATCGCATGAGGGGCTTGGCGTTCTATGGGCGATTTCATAAGAACCTGGCATCGCGCCCGTGCGGATAGGGGGTGAAATCGCCTTCTGTTTCGGCATTCATCCTCGGCAGTGACATATCAGGATCATGCCGATAGAATCATGGCCGCTCGGCGGGACTCAGGTTGGCCGTGGGTGATGACACAAGAATGTCGGCTCTTGTTTGGGATTTCTGGCGTTATTTTTCTGTTCACCGCTCACAGGATAGATTGCCCATTTCGGTGGTAGGTCACTCGCGTAGTTGGTGAAATCGCCTGTGGGTGATGACATAAGAACGTCGGCCTCCTCGTCCCGACCCTTTTTGCGGGTAAGGTGGTTCTTGTTGCGTGTATCCAGGTAGAGATCTCCCAAGTCGTTGTAAGAGACTTGCTGTGAAAGCATGGGATAAATCGCGACCAGGATCTTGTGGGCGATGGCGACCCGCAGCGCGCTTGTACCGGCGACGGGCTTTGAGACGGTAGAACTTGTCTCGGAGATAAGTGCCTTTGGCCCGGGCGGCGGCACTAGCGGCCTCGACCAGTGCTGTCTTCAGGTACACGTTGCCTTTCGGGATGCGGCTGCTTTTGCGCTTGCCGGGCCGGGATGCCTTCCGCTGCCCGGCTCAACAGACGCTCACGCGCAGACAGCTCTCGCCCAAGGATCGCTGTGTGATGTATGCAGCGGAACCAGTGGGTTTGTGGGAGATGCCCGCTCAAGTCGTTGCACCACCGCTGGATCACGCGGCATCTGCACGACGAAGCTCTGCAGCGCATGCAGCCAACGCACCACCCCAGACGCCATGCGGCGACGACGTTCCATCGTCGAACACCCGTTTGCCACGCTGAAGTACCGCATCTTCGGACATCCGCGATTCCGATTGCGTGGAGTGGGTGGAGCGCAGACTGAGATCAGCCTGGCAACGATCGCCTACAACCTGAAACCCAGGATCAACGTCCTCGAGGTGCAAGCCTGAGTCAAACACTCGCGACAGTCTCATAGTTAGGCCTCACCACACTCAGTAAGCCATGGCTAAAACTTGCCCTTCAAACAAAAAGCGATGCTCCAAATCGTGGAACATCGCTTTCTGCGAATCATCCAGACTAGTTTTGTAACGGCCTCTCTCGACGGGGCTTTTGTCTTAGATTTCTTACGAGCCCACTCCCGCCGCCCAGTGTTCCTGTGCGCCGAGGCCGACTTCGACTAACTGTCCGTGCTCTAAAACCAGAATCAGGTCGCAGCTTTTCAGGGTGTTCAATCGGTGTGCAATCATGAAGGTAGTGCGGCCAGCAACCAATTTCTCGGTGGCCTCCATGATCGCAGCTTCTGTGTTCACGTCCACCGAACTAGTTGGCTCATCGAGAATCAAAATGGGACTATCCCGCAAAAATGCGCGTGCCAATGAAATCCGCTGACGCTCGCCTCCCGAAAGCCGTATTCCGCGTTCCCCAGCGCGGGTCTCATATTGTTCGGGCAAGCGCGTAATGAATTCGTGCGAACTGGCGGCCTTGGCAGCTGCCACGATCTCCTCATCCGAAGCGTCACGTTTTCCGTACGCGATGTTCTCCGCCATGCTGGCCGCGAACAGAACCGGCTCCTGCAGCACCACTGCGAACTGGCGCCGCAGGTCGGCAATCCGATAGTCGCGAATGTCGACTCCATCCAGCAGCACGTGGCCTTCGGTGGGATCATAGAAGCGCATCAGCAGGTTCAGCAGGGTTGTTTTCCCCGCACCGGTTGATCCGACAATTCCTACTCGCGAGCCCGCTGGAATTTGAAAAGACAGGTTCTCCAAGCCCTGCGTGGTCCCTTCGTAGTGGAACGAAACGTTCCGGAATTCGAACTCGCCCCGTGCGCGGGTAAGCCCAAGTGCGTGTTGGCTTTCTTCGATTTCAGGAGCCTGATCGAGGATCATAAAAGCTCGTTCCAGACTGGCCAGCCAGGCCTGCAGATCGGTGGTCTTTGTGCTCAAAAGCTGTAGTGGCTGGTACATCTGAGCGATATAAGCCATCACTACCAGCAGCGATCCCACGCTCAAAAGTCCCGCATGCACGTGATGAACACCGATATAGAGTGCCGCCGCCGTGCCCCCGGCGATGGTCAAACCGATCAGCACGTTGAACAACGCCTGCCACATCGCAAGCTTTACCTGCTCTGTCATGCGTAGGCTGGAATGCCGCACAAACCGTTCGTGCTCGCGACTCTCCTGTCCAAATGCCTTGATCAGACGAATGGAACCGAGCACTTCCTGGATCACGGACATCGCCGAACTGTCGAGGACTTTGATTTCGTGCGACCGCCGGCGCACCACCCGGCTGCACCCCGCGGAAAGAAGGAAGAGGATTGGTGTGATCGCCAAGGCCACCAGCGCCAGGGAGCGATCGATCTGCGCTGTCACGTAGAGCATGCCGCCAACCGTGGCGAACGCAGTCAAGAGCGGAATGATCCCCTGAATGGCAACATACTGAATTGCCGGAGCATCGTGCTGTATGCGATATACGGAATCATTGGCGCCGTACCGGTCATGAAAGGCCAGCGGCAGCCGCTGCACGTGGTCCAACAGCTCAGCCCGAAAATCCCATACCAGCCTTTCTCCCGTGTAGGTTTGCAGCCACCAGCTCGCCAGAGCCTGCAGATTAACCAGCACTGCGATGGCCAAGAGCATCAAAATCGCCAGGCTCAGGGCCCAGGCGGCAGATCCGGGATGAGGCGAAAGCCAGCTTAGGAACTCTGGAAGCGGCTGTTGCCCCAGCACACGATCCACCGCAATCTTCAACGGCAGGGGATACAGCAGAGTAAGAGGGAGGGATAGCAGGCTCAGGGCAGTGATGCCCAGCAAATGCGGCCAGCACCGTCTCGACTGCTTCAACACCCGCAACGTAGGAGAACCGACAGCAGAACGCAGCACTTCTGAAACCGGGATCCGGCCCCCGCACCTTTCGCTCACAATACGGCGGGTACTTAGCTGCAGCAACGGAAATCTGAACAAGCGTGAGCGGCTGGACGCTACAGGTTGCACAAAGCTCAGGACCCCGATCCCGATGCAGCTCCCAAGGCTTGCTCCTCAACCAGACAACCCGCAGCGGGAGAGCTTAGAAATTTCTGCAAGTCCAACTCGAGTTTGCAGCGCTCCTCTTCACTCAAATCCGTGAATTCGAACGGTTGCATGCAGCCCTGGGTGGCCCACATGGGAAACAGGGCGATCGCTTTGCTGCGCACCGTGCAGGTGCCTACGTGAAACATCACCTCAACCTTGATGCCCTCATCCAGTGGTTTCTCCAGGTGAAGAAGTCCCCCGGTGGCCGAGAGTTGGTGCAGGCGCGCGCGGACCTGGCGGCCGCTCTCAAGCCGTAGAAGCGCCAAGACGGTTCCCGCAAGTTTCACCCGGGGGGCGCGGCGATTATCTACTTTCTCTTCCGGAGACATAGAGCGGCCCTAAATATGACACGCGAGTTATCAGGGCGGCAGATTACTAAAGGCATGGCTAATGCCTGCTGCGTGCCTCTACTCTCAGCGGTTCAAAAATGGACTTCGACCAAAAGGCAGTTTCGGGCTGGCACTCAGCTTTGTTAGTAAGCGTTAAGGATTACTGCAGTTACTTTACGACCTTGGCGCCCCGTCTTAAGCTGCGTGCGTATGCCATTCAGTGCTCTGCTGATGTGCCGGGATTCACAAACGCTCAAGATCCTGAGGAACGCTCTGGACCAACTCGGCATTGAGCAGGAAATCTCAACCTCCGAATCCGAAACGCTGCAACGCCTGATGCATGGCCAGTATTCCGCGGTTGTGCTGGACTTCGATTTGCCGGGCGCCGCCATGGTGGGCCGGGTTGCGCGGCTTTCTGACCCACATCGCCGCCCAGTTGTTTTTGCCATGATTGACGGCCTCACGGAGATTGCCGGAACCTTCCGCGCTGGAGCCAATTTTGTTCTCTACAAGCCGCTCCTGTTCGATCAGGTCGTGCGCTCAGTACGTGCCAGCCGCGGTTTCATGCGCGCAGACCGCAGGCGCGCAGCGCGTCAAAAACTCGAAACGCTGGTCTACCTTCAGTTTGGGGTTGCCGCTTTGCCAGCCATTGTGCTCGATATAAACGAGCAGGGATTGTCGTTGCAGGCACCGGAGCCGCTTCCGCCGGTTCAGCAGGTCCTATTCCGCTTCGTTTTGCCCGCCACAACCCAAATCGTCGAAGGTACGGGCGAGATGATCTGGGCCGATGATAACGGCCGCGCAGGCATGTTCTTTTCGAAGCTGGCTTCTGTGTCGCGCAAGTATCTGAAGCAATGGCTGACGAAACGGAACACCAGGAGGCGCGTGCCGCTCGCAGCACGTTCGCAGAAAGCACGCCGCACCGTGGCCGCCGTTCACTAGTCCGGCAGTCTCCACACCCCACACTCTGGCCTCCTCAAGTAATCCACGTCACTGCTAGTCTTGTCATCCTGAAGCCGAGCATAACGAGGGCTGAAGGATCCATGTATTCTGTCTTTCGGTGGTCGACAGGACACTATAA
>Ga0075434_100000039_pt1 | contig 59823 bp, 54 predicted proteins | sample RhiMethybrSRZTD3_FD_75298 | JGI IMG/M metagenome (GOLD analysis project Ga0075434, IMG submission 75298) | Populus rhizosphere microbial communities from Tennessee, USA - Rhizosphere MetaG P. TD hybrid SRZTD3 | ecosystem: Host-associated > Plants > Roots > Rhizosphere > Soil | place: USA...
TCGTTCCACGCCAGCAGCATCGCGTAGGTGCCGACCGCGACGAGCGCCGGCGCCATCAGCGGCAGATAGATCCGCAGATAGATCTGGACAGGTGTGGCGCCGTCGATCCGCGCGGATTCGTCGACCTCAATGGGAATGCTCCGGCCGTATTCCTGGAAGACGAAGAACGCGTAGGGCGTCGCGAAGGCGACCAGGGCGGCGATCACCGACCAGAGATTGTTGGCGAGACCGTAGTTCTGCATGATCCGGTAGAACGGAATCGCGAGGAACGATGCCGGGATCACGTACGTCAAGAGCGCGACGTTGCTCACCAGCCAGCCGTAGCGGATGCGCATCCGGCCGATCGAGAAGCTGGTCAAGGTGCCGATCGCCAGGGTCAGGATCGTGACCATCGCGCCCATGTACATGCTGTTCGCGAACTGATGCCAGAAGTGCTCCAGGTACCAGTGGCCCTGCGTCAGGACGCCCCAGAAGCTTTCGATCGACCAGACCCGCGGCCAGATGTGATCGGTGAACACGTCGCCCTCGGGCTCGAGCGAGATCATCACCATGTTGTAGATGGGCACGATCGTCCACACGATGAGCACGAATGAGAGCAGCAGGGTTCCGGCGGTCTCGAGATAGCGGCGGCGGCGGACGGCGCGGAGTGCGTGCGATGCCGTCCGTGCGGCGGTGAGTCGCGCCTCGGCCGTGATCGTGCTCATAGCTGCACCTCCGCGGTCCGGAGCTTGCGCATCAGGATGATCACCAGCGGGATGACCATCGGCAGCGCTGACATCACGGCGGCCACGCCCAGGCGGGGCTGGGCGATCTCGAAGGCGTTGCGGATGCCGATCGTCGCCAGCACGTGCCCCTGGTTGGCGGGGCCGGCGCCGGAGACGAACGTGACGGCGTTGAAGTCGCCGAGCAGGAAGATCGTCGAGAGCAGGGTACAGATCAAATAGAGGTTCGCGAGCAACGGGAAGGTGATGTGCACGAAGCCGGAGAGCCCGGTCGCGCCGTCCACCTTCGCGGTGTCGCGGATCTCGAGCGGGATCGCCATCCTCCCGGCGAGCAGGATCAGCGTCCAGAACGGCGTCCACTTCCAGATGTGAGAGACGATGACGGCGCCGAGCGCGCTCCAGCGGTCGTTGAGCCAGTGGGGCCCTTCGATGTGGAAGAGGCCGTAGAGGACGTTGTTGAGGAACCCCCACTCACCGTTCAGCATCCAGTGGATCGAGATGAACGTCGAGATCTGCGGGACGGCCCAGGGCAGGACGAAGATCAGCAGCAGCGCCTTCATCCACCAGCCCGGTCGCATGAAGAAGCCGGACAGCAGGAGTGCCAGGAACATCTTGATGTTCACGCCGAGCGCCAGATAGAGCACCGTGTTCACTACGGTGCTCTGGTAGATCGGATCGGCGAACAGCTCGCGGTAGAGGCTGGCCTCGCTGCCCATCCAGAGCCCGTAGACGACGGGGTACGCGACGAACGCGACGAACACGGCGATATACGGCACCACGAAGGCGAGCGCCCACGTGTATTCGCCGCCCTTGAGGGTGCCGCGCAGCGAGCGGGCCAGCGTGCGCCGCCGGATGGCCGGGCGGGCGATGTCGACGACCGATGCGCCGTTCATGGGGGCCTCCGCTCTCAGGCCTTCTTGTATTTGGCGAAGATCTCTTCGGTGCGCTTGAACGCCTTCTCGACCGCGGCTTCCGGCTTCACGCCTTCCTTCGCGACGTCGATCATCGCCATGCTCCACACGTGCTGGGAGCGAACTTCCGCCATCGCCAGGTTGAACACGTAGTAGTCGGGCACGGTGGGGCCGAGGAGACCCATCTGGACGTAGCCGCGCAGATGCGGGTCCTTCGGGTCCTGCCAGAATGGGCTCTTGGCGAGCGACGGCATGACTGGCAGCCAGCGGCCCAGTCCCAGCTCGATGAACTCGCCGACCACCTTCGGCTGGACGAAGTACTTGCAGAATTCCTTCGCCACCGGAACGTTCTTCGCCCCTTTCGGGATCAACAGCTGAGTGACACCCACGATGGCCGGGATGGGCTTGCCGGCGTTGTCGGTCGGATAGCCGATCCCGTGGGTCACCATGTCCTTGAAGTACCAGTCCGGGTGCTTCTCCTTGACCGCGACCTCGGTCGAGAGCGTGCCGTCGACGTCCATCACCATGAGCTTGGCGTGGAAGGCGTTGTTGTCGTCGGCGTCGTTCCAGTTGATCGCGCTCGGCGGCACGTAGCCGTCCCGGTAGGCCCCGCCGAGATAGGCCGTAGCCTTGATGGCCGCTTCCTTCACCTTCGGGTCGTCGAGGTGCAGCTTACCGTCCTTGGTGACGATGTCCTTGCCGCCGTAGGCCAGGAGAAACGCCATGAAGAGGTTGTAGGGATCGACTCCGTTGGCCGTCACCTGGAAGCCCAGGCCGTACACCTTGCGCTCGCCCTGCTTGCGCAGGTTGTCCTGCACCTTCTTGAAGAAGTCGAAGTACGCGTCCCACGTCTTCGGGATGTCTTCGATCTTGAAGCCGGCCTTCTCCACTAGGGGTCGCCAGATGTGGCAGGGGACGACGGCCGACCGTATCGGGACGCCGTACTGGCCGACCTTCTTGGTGACGTTGTTGTAGGCCTGACCGGACACGATCGCGGTCTCGCTGAGCTGGCTCTTTTGCGTCTCCACGACGTCGCTGACGTCGACCCAGCGGTCTTGCCAGCCGTATATCTGCACGATCTCGCCCGGGTTGTTGGCCATCACGTCGGGCACGACGCCGCTGGTCAGCGCCGCGATGATCTTCTGCCGCTCCGGTGCGAAGGGGGTGATGCTCAGCTCGATCTTGTTGCCGCTCTGCTTCTCGTAGTCCGCGACGGCCTTGCGCAGGGACACGTCCTCGTCTTGAACGAATCCTTGCGCGAACCACACGCTGGCGGTAGTCGCCGCCGCTTTGGCAATGTGGGGACCCACGAAGGGGCGAGCCGCGGCAAGAGCCAACGAACCACGTAGCACCGAACGCCTGGAGAGATAGGTCACGATCGCCTCCATCAAATTCGCTAACGTTGACCCGACTCGCGCGTGCGTTGCCGGCGGTCCCGGGGACGCCCCGGATGATGAGCCGGGCCGGCGGGATCCGATTAATTGCGGGATACGACATTTGACGACACCTGTCAAGGAGAGCACCAAAAGGCGTATGGGCGGGGCCCGGCAGGAATACGAGCGACGCGTCAACCGCGTCGTCGATCACATCTCCCAGCATCTCGGCGACGCCCTGTCGCTCGATGCGCTCGCCCGCGTCGCCGCGTTCTCGCCGTTTCACTTTCACCGCGTGTTCGCGCCATCACGGGCGAGACGCTCTTTGGATTCATCCAGCGTCTTCGCCTCGAGCGCGCCGCGGGAACGCTCCTGGCCGCGCCCGATCGGAGCATCCTCGAGGTCGCGCTGGACCAGGGCTTCTCGTCCGCGGCCACGTTGGCGCGCGCGTTCAAGGCGTACTTCGGTATGAGCGCGACCGCGTGGCGCCGGGGCGGCGCCGAGCGGTGGTCCGAGCGCCGGCAGCTGCGGCGCAAGCTCGGAGAACGAGACCGCAAGCTCGGCAAACAACTTCGCAAGCGCGGCAACGCGCCGCGGCCCGGCGCGATCGATACTTCTTCCAGACGTCATAGGACGCGAAGGGAGAGAGCGATGAGCGTTCAGGTGCGAGAGCTGCCGCCGCAGCGAGTCGTCTACATGCGCCATGTCGGGCCGTACGGCGCCCACGGGATCCCCGATCTCTGGCAACGCTTCGCGACGTGGATGCACGCCCGCGGCTTCGACATGGACCAGTCGACCAGGCTCGGCGTCGCCCGCGACGACCCGTCGATCACCGCGGCGGACAAGTGCCGCTACGATGCGTGCCTGGTCGTGCCCAGCGACTTTCAGCCGGATCGGTCCGTGAACGTGACCGAGATCCCGGGGGGCCGCTACGCGGTCTCGTCATTTCACGGCACCGCGCACGATATCCAGGGCGCCTGGGACCGCGTCTTCTCGGCCTGGCTGCCGGGTAGCGGGTTCCAGCCCGACGATCGGCCGTGCTTCGAGGTTTATCGCGGGCGTGCCTTCGACGAGAAGACCGGGATCTTTCGGTGCGACCTCTGTCTTCCGGTCAGAGCACTCTGAGGCGGATGCCGGCGCGCCGCCGAGGGCGTGGGCTCAGCGCGCGTCCGGCGATCGCTCGCGCGGCGACGCGCCCGCGTGCCAGCCGAGCCACGCGACGACGAGCGTGAGCGTGACGAGCACGACCGCGCTCAGCACGCGCGAGGCGCCCGAGAGCAGCGCGAGCGTGCCGCTCGAGAGGCCCGCGAAGACGAGGCCGACGACGGGAAGCACCGGCGCGCCGCAGCCCACCACGCTGCAGGGTCCCGTCGAGAGTCCGAGAACGCCGACGAACGCGCCGACGACGCCGCCGGCCCGGCTGGCGCCGGCACGCCAGCCGGGAACGCGTCCCCGCTCGCGGCGATCGAGCACGAGCGCGAAGTACGCGGCGACCAGCAGCGACATCAGCAGGAAGCGCCCGAGATCCGTCGCGTCGACCGCGAAGCCCCACTCCGGGAAGCCGTAGGGGCCGTCGGCCGAGAACCAGAAGACCGCCACGCGCGAGAGAAAGTCGAGCTTCTGCTCGAGCGGCGCGCTCGACGTCAGATATCGCGGTAGCTGCGCGAGCCAGGGATTGAACGTGAAGTAGGTCCAGGGCGTGCGCGTGACGGCCAGCAGCAGCGGCGGCAGGAAGACGTGGAGCGCGAAGACGGCGACTGCGACCGCGCACGTCGCCACCGGGCGCGCGCGCAGAGCGGCGCCGATGCCCCGCGCCGTCGTCGCCACCGCCCGCACCAATCCGGCCGCCATCGTCTCCGAGTCGGGAACGGAAGTCGCCGGTCACAGATTATAGGCCAGGAGGCCGGTGCGCCTCGCCCGGCGTTCCTTGACTTTTGCGCGAGGGATGCTACAGGCTCAACGCGTGAGGCCCCACGGCTCCCCAGACGTCCACCCAATGGAGGGATCACCATGGCAGGCGAAGTGAATCGTCGGAGCTTCCTGAACTCGCTCGGCGTGAGTGTCGGCGCGGCGCTCGCAACTGCCGGGGGGACCATCCCGGTCGTCGGGGTCGCGCACGCGCAGGACAAGCCGAAAGGGAACATCCCCGACAAGCCGTTCAAGATCGGCCACATGACCTTCTTCACGGGGCCCGCGGCCGTGCTCGGCGAGCCGATGTTCAAGGGCCAGCAGCTGGCCGCCGAAGAGATCAACGCGACCGGCGGTCTCCTGGGCAAGCGGAAGATCGAGCTGCTCAAGGCCGACGAGAACGCGGGGACCGACGCGAACGTGAAGGAGCTCCGCCGCCTGAAGCTCTCCGAGAACATCGACTTCTTCTGCGGCATCACCTCCAGCGGCAACACGCCGGCACTCGGGCCGGTCGCCGAGGAGCTGAAGGTCCTCACGATGTTTGTCGACGGGTGCACCGACTTCCTGTTCGACAAGGCGGTGCCGAACCCGCACCATGTGTTCCGGCTCACCAACATCCAGTCGGCGGACGGCTGCACCACGGCGCTGGCGATCGCGCAGACGTGGCCCAAGTCCAAGCGCATCGCCCACATCCATCCCGATTACTCCTACGGCCGCAACGCCTTCGACCACCTGAAGATCGTGATGAAGAAGCTGATGCCGCAGGCCGAGGTGGTCTCCGAGGGCTGGCCGAAGCTCGGAACCACCGACTTCAGCTCGCACATCACCAAGGCCATCGCCTCCAAGCCCGACCTGATCGTCTCCTCGGTATGGGGCGGCGACTACGTCGCGCTCTACAAGCAGGCGTTGCGCTACGGCATGTTCCAGAAGGCGAAGTTCGCGACGACGTTGGCTGGCGGCGTCGCGCCGCATGCGCTCGGGAAAGATCACCCCGAGGGGATCATCGCTGGCGTGCACTCGAACTACCACTTCACGTACCCGAGCGGGGACAAGTGGCCGCTCAACAAGACCTTCGTCGAGAAGTACCACCAGCGCTTCAACGAGTACCCGAACTTCCAGGCCGAGGGCGCCTACACCGCGACCTACATGCTGAAGGCCGCCATCGACAAGGCCAACAAGCTCGTCGGCGGTTGGCCGGACGAGGACGCGATCATCGCGATGCTCGAGGGCATGATGATGGCTGGTCCCGCGGGCTACGTGTACATCCGCCCCGACAACCACCAGGGGTACAAGGACGCGATCATCGGCTTCAGCAAGAACGTGCCGGAGTATCCGTTCCCGATCCTGGATCCCGATCGCATCATCACGATCCCGATCCGGAATATCACGGCGCCTCCCGGCTGGCCCAAGGGTGAGCCGACGTCGACGTATACGTGGATCGATAAGACCTGGCCTGTCGTCAAGGCTTAGCGTTTTAGCCGGTAGCGGCGCCGGGGGGAGGGGCGGGGGTGCGCGATCAGCTCCGTCACCCGCTCGCCCGATTCGCAGCGCTTCGCGCTGCGGGCGGGACGAGGGGGTCCCACTACGCTGCTCGCGCACCCCCGCCCCTTCCCCCGGCGCCGCTACCGGCCTCGGTTGGACATAGTCTTGTTTCGAGCGATCGCCCTCTTCTCACTGCTCGTCCTCGTCTCGACGTCTGCCGTCTGGGCGGGGCATGAGGTTCCTTATTACCCTTCGTTTTATCCGCAGGAGATTGCGTTCTCGGTCGCTGAGCCGGCGGTTGCGGCGCGGCTGTTCGCGAAGAATGCGATTCATGCGTACGTGGGACCGGTGGCGGCGGCGAAGGGAGCGGAGCTGGCGTGGGTCGAGTCGCTTCGTGGGTTCGTGGTGCTCACGTTCAATCCCTCGAGCCGTGTATTCGCCGATTCGCGTGAGCGCTGCGGGGCCGCGGCGCGCGTGGCCTCGGCGCTGGCCACGATGAAAAGCGATTATGTCGCCTACCCGTATCCGGTCACGCCCTGGCACGAGGACTACGCGCACCACGCCGATCTCGTCGAGGCGGCGAAGGCGCGCGCCGCGGCGGGACCGGTTCCGCGGATTCGGCTGCTGAAGGGCTTCGCCGGGCTTGCGGCGAGCGCGGCGTGGCGGCCGGCCGATGGCGAGTGGGACGCGACGATCGAGGACGTGTCGCTCGCCGCGCTCTTGCGTGACGAGGCCGCGTCGCTGAACGGCTGGACGAGCCCGCCCTGGCTGAAGGAGGGTTGGTTTCACGCCCACGCCCTCGCGGCGCGCGCCGTCAACGACGCGGCCTCGCGCAGCGCGATCGAGGAGACGTTCGCGCGTCGCACGCGCGGTGACTACGCGAACGCGGTGGAGCGGCTGAATCTCGAGCGGCGCCTCGTGTCCCTGGTGGCGCGCGGCTGCGAGCGCTCGCCGATCGGCTACGCGCTCCGGCGCGAAGCGGTCAACGACAGCTATTCCGAGGGCGTCGAGAACATCGGCTACGATTCGCAGGGCGGTCTCGCCTCCGGCGTCTTCCTCCGGACCGTGAAGCTGAAGGACTTTCCGTGGAACGGCTGGCTGCGCGTCGCGGCGCCCGCGCGCCCGACGGCCGCGTGGAACCCGATCGGCGGCTTCTCCGACGAGACGGGCGCGCTGATCTGGTCGGTGCTCGGCGACGCGGCGGTGCTGCCGGAGCCGTACGGTGTGGGCTGGCTGCCGAACCGCGTGCGCGCGGTCGAGATCTCCGGCCAGGTCGACGTGCCGCGCGATGCTCTGGTGCCGGAGCCCTCGACGGGAGCTCTGCGGCCCGCTGCCCCGGGTACGGTCGCCGCGCAGCGCGTGACGTATCGCGTCGCGCTCTCGAAGTTCCACGACCAGACCAAGATGAGCGTCGCCGATCTCATCTACCCCTACGTCTTCGCCCGCCGCTGGAGCGCCCGGGATCGCCAGGTCGGTCGGGCCACCGCGCTGCTGCGCGATCGCCTCGTCGCCGTGCGCGTGGCGAAGCTCGAGACCGAGGTGCGGGACTTTGGCGACCTTCAGGTACTCCTCGAGACGCCGGTGATCGAGGTGTACTTGCGAGGCCCGGCCGAGCCCGCCGAGTCGCCGGCGATCGCACCGCCGTGGAGTCCCGTTCCGTGGCAGCTGATCGTGCTGATGGAGGAAGCCGTCACGCGCGGGCTGGCGGCGTTCTCGGAGGACGAAGCGCGCCGGCGCGGCGTGCCCTGGCTCGACCTGGCGCGCGACCGCAAGCTGGTCGATGCGCTGGGAGCGATCGCCGAGAGCTTCGAGCGGCGCTCGTACGTGCCCGAGGCGCTGAAGGGCCACGTCACCGTGGAGCAGGCGCGGCAGCGGTGGGCGGCGCTTCGCCGCTTCCGCCAGAAGAGCGGCCACTGGCTGGTGACGAGCGGGCCCTATCGGCTGCAGAAGTGGTCGGCCGATTCGGCGACGCTCGCCGTGTTCCGTGATCTCTCGTACCCCAACGTCGTCGGCTCGTTCGACGGCTGGGCGCTGCCACGCCGGGCATGGGTCGCCGCGGCCGACCGGCGAGGGGATCGCCTCGAGCTCCAGGTCGACGCGCAAACCGTCACGAAATTCGAGCGCTCGTATAAGATCGTGCGGGAACCGATGCGCCTGGAACCCACCGGCGAGAAGGCGCAGGACATTGTCGTCGCGCGCTGGACGGTGATCGGCGCCGGGGACGAGGTGGTCGCGACCGGCCGCGCGCAGGACGTGGAGAACGGCCGGCTGGTGGTGGACCTCAGGGGCAAGCTGGCGCCGGGCGCGTATCGCGTCCTGCTGGCGCCGGCGCTCAACGGCAACTCGACGAACGCAGAGGTGAAGGTGATCTCGTACCGCGTGGCCGAGTAGTGGACGTCCTGCTCGTCCATCTACTCAACTCGCTCCTCTACGCGTCGGTTCTCTTTCTGATCGCGGGCGGCCTCAGCCTCATCTACGGCGTCATGCGCATCGTGAACCTGGCGCACGGCAACATCTACGCGTTCGGGGCGTACGTGACGGCCTGGGTCATCGGCTCGGTGGTGGCGGGGGCGTCCCTGCCGGTGTGGCTCGTGCTCCTGCCGATCGGCGCCGTCGCCACCGCGATCCTCGGCGCGGTCCTCGAGCCGACCCTGCTGCGACCCTTCTACCGGCGCGCCGAGGAGTACCAGCTCCTGTGCACGTTCGGGCTCCTGATGATCCTCGAGGACGTGATGCGGTTCTTCTGGGGGCCGTATCCGCTCTCGGCGAGCGCGCTGTTCGAGAGCTTCGGGAGCGTCTCGGTGGGCGAGTCGATCTATCCCAGCTACAACTTCCTGGTGATCGGCGTCGGCGCGGCCGCCGCGATCTTCTTGTGGGCGTTCATTTACCGCACGAAGTTCGGCGTCGTGCTGCGCGCCACCTCGCAGAACATGCGCATGGCCTCGGCGCTCGGCGTCAACGTCAACCGCGTCTACATCGAGGCCTTCACGCTCGGCTGCTTCATGGCGGGTCTGGGCGGCGCGATCATCGTGCCGAGCCAGTCGGCCGTGCTCGGCATGGGCGTCGACGCGCTGGTGCTCTCGTTCATCGTGGTCGTCATCGGCGGGCTCGGGAGCCTCGAGGGCGCGCTGGTCGGCGCGATCATCGTCGGCTTCGTGCGCGAGGCCGGCATCACCTGGTTCGCCGAGATCGAGCTGGCGGTGCTCTACCTGATCGCGGCGCTCGTGCTGCTCGTGCGGCCCGCCGGGCTCTTCGGACGCGCATGAGCGTGGCGGCGACCGCGACCCGTCCGGTGGCCTCGAGCATGCGGCCGCTGCGCATCGCGATCCCGATCGCCGTGGCGCTGGCGCTGGTGCCGCTGGTGCTGCCGGCGTACAGCTCGATCCTCCTGGCCTACGGCCTGGTGATGGCGATCGGCGCGCTCGGCTTCAACCTGCTGCTGGGCTACACCGGCCTGCTCTCCTTCGGCCACTCCGCGTACTTCGGCGTGGGCGCCTACGCGGTGGCCTTGATGGTGAAGTACCTCAAGGTCAGCTCGATGGAGCTCTTCCTGGTGGGGGCGATCGTCGCCTCGATCCTGGTCACCGCGCTCTTCGGCGTCGTCTGCGTGCGCTACACGACGATCTTCTTCGGCATCCTCACCCTGGCGCTCTCGCAGGTGCTCTGGTCACTGGCCTTCAAGTTCTTCTGGGTCACCGGCGGTACCGACGGCCTGCGGGTACCGACGCCGTCCCTGTTCGGCGGGCTGGTCACGGGGGCGGGGGACAAGATCGCGTTCATGTCCCACGCGTACTACTACTACGTGCTGATCGTGTTTTGCCTCTGCGTCGCGCTGATGTGGGTGATCGTGAACTCGCCCTTCGGGATGGCGCTGCAGGCGATCCGCGACAACGAGACGCGCGCCGAGTTCGTCGGCGTGCGGATCTGGCGCTACCGCTGGGTGGCCTTCCTGGTCTCGGGCGTGTTCACCGGGCTGGCCGGCGCGCTCTGGGTGCCGCTCAACGGGCTGACGACCCCCGACATCATGCACTGGACGTTCTCGGGCGAGATCGTCTTCATGACCGTGCTCGGCGGCTTCCGCTCGTTCGCCGGCCCGATCATCGGCGCGATCGTGTTCAACTACCTCAAGACGTACGCCGTCGGCTACACGGTCTACTGGCAGCTGCTGCTCGGCGCCGTGCTGGTCGGGCTCGTGCTCTCGCTGCCCACCGGTATCGTCGGCACCGCCGGGCGGCTCCTCGCGCGGTTCCAGGGAAGGAGCTGACGGTGAGCCTCCTGGTCACGAAGGACCTCGTGAAGTGGTTCGGCGAGACGCATGCCGTCGACCGCGTGAACTTCACCGTCCAGGAAAGCGAGGTGCTCGCGCTGATCGGCTCGAACGGCGCCGGCAAGACGACCCTGGTGAACCTGATCTCCGGGCTCTTCCGGCCCGACGGCGGCCAGATCATCTTCCGCGACGCCGACGTCACGCATCAGTCGGTGCACGGGCGCATCAAGGCCGGCATCGCGCGGAGCTTCCAGCTCGTCAACCTGTTCGATCAGCTCACGGCGCTCGACAACGTCGCGCTCACGATCTTCTCGCGCGAGGGTAAGATCGCGAACCTCGCCGCGCTGGCCGTGAGCGACTCGGCCGTCTGGGACGAGGCGCACGAGATCTTGCGCCGGTTCGGCCTCGACGCGAAGGCCCGCACCCTGGCCGGCGGCGTCTCGCAGGGCGAGCGCAAGCTCCTGGACGTCGCGGTGGCCTTCGCGCTCCGCCCCAAGCTCCTGTTCCTCGACGAGCCGACCAGCGGTGTCAGCACGCGGGAGAAGGCGCCGATCATGGACACGGTGACCTCCGTGGTGCGCTCGACGGGCATCTCGGCGGCGATCATCGAGCACGACATGGACGTGGTGTTCAACTACTCGGACCGGATCGTTGCGATGCACCAGGGCGCGATCCTGGCCGACGGCACGCCGGACGAGATCCGGCGCAACGAGACGGTGACGACGACGCTCATCGGCACACCGGAGACGCGGTGATGCCGACCGCCACCCTCGAGCTCGATCGCATCAACACGTTCCGAGGACCGGCCCAGATCCTGCGCGAGGTGTCGCTGCGGGTTGCCGACGGCGAGTCGATCTGCCTGGTCGGGCGCAACGGCGCCGGCAAGACCACCACGATCGACAGCATCATGGGGCTCTTGCCGGTGCGATCGGGTCGGGTCGCATTCCGCGATCGCGACATCACGCGACTGCCGGCGCACGAGCGCGCGCTGCTCGGCATCGGCTATGCGCCGGAGGACTGCGGGATCTTTCCGGACCTGTCGGTCGAGGAGAACTTCCAGATCACGTCGTGGCTCGCCTCGCCGCGGGCCACGGCGCGCGGCGACCTCGACGAGCGTGTGTTCTCGGTGTTCCCGGAGGTCAAGGGTTTCATGACGCGCCGGGGGCTTCACCTCTCGGGCGGTCAGAAGAAGATGGTCGCGATCACGCGGGCGATGTCGCTGGCGCCCTCGATCCTTCTGCTCGACGAGCCGTTCGAGGGCTTGGCGCCGGTCGTCGTCACACGCTTCATCGAGGCGGTGCGGGCGATCAAGGCCATGGGGATTTCCGTGCTCATCGCCGAATCGCACCTGGCCAACGCCGCCCGCGTCTGCGATCGCCTGTACGCGATCGACCGCGGCGAGATCATCTTCCACGGCAATCCGCAGGACGTCTTCGCTAACGAAGACGTCATGCGAACTATCCGCGGGTAGCGCCGCGGGGCGTCGGACCGCGGGCGAGACCGAGGCGGGGGAGGTGCATCGGCTCCGTCACCCGCTCGCCCGATTCGCAGCGCTTCGCGCTGCGCGCGGGACGAGGGGGTCCCACTCCGCCGCTGACCTCCCCCCGCCTCAGTCTCGCCCATGGCCCGGCATCCCGTGGCGGTTCCTGCGATCTTTCGCTGATCGTCTCGGCCTAGCTTCAGGATGGAGCGGCCATTGCTGGATGGTGTCTCGCGCGGCTACGACGGGGCTGCATGCTGGGCTGGTGGTGGCCAGGTGCGGGGGTGGGGTGGGGGTTTGCTGATATGATCGACGGGTCTTGATTGTCCTCGGGATCAGCGAGACGCACTGCGCGACGGCGGCCGTGCTCCATGATGGGCAGATCGTCGGCTGCGCGTCCGAGGAGCGGTTTTCGCGGCTGAAGAACGACGCCGGGTATCCGCGTCTGGCCGTGAATGCGCTGCTGCGCGAGCTCAGCCTGAGCCCGAGCCAGATCGACCGCGTGGTGCTCGCGGGGACGCGCATCCCGTCCTACGACTGGATGAATCGCTTGATGCGCGACGAGGCCTACATGCGGCGCTACTACGGCGTCGGCCTCGAGGCGCCGCGGCGCGGATTGACCGGACGCGCGCGCAAGCTCGGCGCCAAGCTCGGGCTGCTCGATCCGGCACCCGGCAAGGCACCGCTGACCGATACCGAGCGGCGCGGCCACGTCACGAGCCATCTGCGACTGGCCGAGGACCGCGTCCAGATCGTCGACCACCATACGTGTCACGCGGCGGCCGCCTACTATGGTTCACCGTTCGCCGGCCGGCCGTCGCTCGTGCTCACCAACGACAACTCCGGCGACGGTCTCTGCGGCACGGTATCGAGCGCGAGCGGTCTCACCCTGACCCGGCACGAGGCCACGCCGAGCGGCCCGGGCTCGCTCGGCTCGTTCTATACGCTGGTGACCCTGCTGCTCGGCATGAAGCCCGGCGAGCACGAATACAAGGTGATGGGGCTCGCGCCCTATGCGCCGGCGCGCGAGACCGAGCGCGCTGTGACCGCGCTCGGCAGGGTCTTCGCGATGACCGAGGGCAAGCCGAGCCGGTTCGAGTGGCGGCGCCGCGGCCCGCTCTATCGCGCGCTGCTCGAGGCCACGCTCGGCCTTCGCTTCGACGGAATCGCCGGCGGCGCGCAGCAGATCCTCGAGGCAGCGCTCGTGCGCTGGGCGCGGCTCGCGCGGCAGCGCTACGGCGGCGAGCGGCTGGCGCTCGGCGGCGGCGTCTTCATGAACGTGAAGGCGAACATGCTGATCGCCGACGAGGACTGGCTCGGCGATCTGTTCGTGTTCCCGTCCTGCGGGGACGAGTCGAACGCCGTCGGCGCGGCCTACCTCGGCTATCTCGAGCTCTGCGCGGCCGGCGGCGTCGAGGCGGTGCCGAAGCCATTCGGCCCGGCCTATCTGGGCACCGACGTCCGCGAGCCCGAGATCGAGGCCGTGATCAAGAACCGCGATCTGGCCGGCCGCTATCGAGTGAGCGAGCACACGGCGATCGAGGACAAGATCGCCGAGCTGCTCGTCTCCGACGGCGTCGTCGCGCGCTGCGCGGGCCGCATGGAGTTCGGCGCGCGCGCGCTCGGCAACCGCTCGATCCTGGCGAATCCCTCCGATCACAAGGTCGTCGATCTGATCAACCGGATGATCAAGAGCCGCGACTTCTGGATGCCGTTCGCGCCGACGATCTTGCGCGAGCGCGAAGGCGACTATCTCGTGAACCCCAAGAGCCTCGCCTCGCCGTACATGATGCTGGCGTTCCCGACCAACGCGAAGCGGCGCGACGAGATCATCGCCGCCGTGCATCCGCAAGACGGTACGGCCCGCGCCCACATCCTCGACGAGACGTGGAACCCCGGCTACTACCGCGTCATCCGGGAGTTCGAGCGGCGCACCGGGATCGGCGCCGTGCTCAACACGTCGTTCAACCTGCACGGTGAGCCGCTCGTGTGCTCGCCCGAAGACGCGGTGGACACGTTCGAGCGCTCCGGTCTGCCGCACCTGGCGCTCGGGCACTGGCTGATCTCGAAGAAGTAGCGGGGGAGACGACCATGGCGTCTGGCGACCTCGCGTTCACACCGGCGACCGAGCTGGTGGCGCTGATCCGGACCAAGAAGCTCTCGCCCGTCGAGTTGACGCGCGCGGTGCTCGATCGCATCGAGCGCCTCAATCCGGTCGTCAACGCGTTCTGCACGATCACCGGCGAGTCGGCCCTGGCGGCGGCGCGCGAGGCCGAGCAGGCGCTCGTCGGCGGGCGGTCGCTCGGCCCGCTGCACGGCGTGCCGTTCTCGATCAAGGACCTGCACTACACGAAGGACGTCCGCACGATGTCCGGGTCCCGCATCTTCGAGAAGCGCGTGCCCACCGTGGATCCTCCCGTCGTTCGGCGCCTCAAGCAGGCCGGCGGGGTCATGCTCGGCAAGACCACGACGCCCGAGTTCGGCTGGAAGGGTCTCGGCGACAGCCCGCTCACCGGCATCACGCGCAATCCCTGGAACACCGGCATGACGACCGGCGGCTCGAGCGCGGGCGCCGGCGCCGCCGCGGCGGCGGGACTCGGCCCGCTTCACCAGGGATCGGACGGCGCGGGCTCGATCCGCATCCCCAGCGGATTCTGCGGAATCTTCGGCCTCAAGCCGTCCTACGGTCGCGTCCCGATGTGGCCGATCTCCAACAACGACTACTCCTCGCACATGGGGCCGATGACCCGCACGGTTGCCGACGCGGCGCTGATGCTGTCGGTGATGGCGGGGCCGGACGACTGGGACCGCTCGTCGCTCGAGGCGGCGCCCGAGGACTACGTCGGCACGCTCGGTCGTGGCATCAAGGGACTCAAGGTCGCGTTCAGCCCCGATCTCGGCGGGTTTCCCGTCGACGCCGAAGTCGCGACGCTCGTCGAGCAGGCGGTCAAGGCCTTCGGCGATCTCGGCTGCGTCGTCGAGGAAGTGAAGCCGGGTTTCGCCGACTCGCACGATCTGATCCGCTGTCTCTGGAGCGCGCACGAGGCCGGCAACTACGCGCAGTACCTCCCGCAGTGGCGCGATCGCATGGATCCCGGACTCGTCGCGTGCATCGAGGACGGCCAGCGGTACAGCGTGACGGACTACATCGAGGCGCGCGGCCAGAAGCTCGCGTACTGGGACACGGTGCGGCCGCTCTTCGAGCGCTACGATCTGCTCCTCACGCCGACGCTCTCGGTGGCGGCGTTTCCGGTAGGCCGTCTGAATCCCGAGCACTGGCCGCAGCACGGGTGGGACTGGATCCGCTGGGCCTCGTTCAGTTATCCCTTCAACTTCACCGGCCAGCCGGCGGCATCGGTCCCCGCCGGCTTCACGGCGACGGGGCTACCCGTCGGGCTGCAGATCGTCGGCCGTCGCTTCGCCGACCTGACGGTGCTGCAGGCCTCCGCGGCGTTCGAGGCCGCGCGCCCCTGGGCTCAGCGGCGTCCGGAGCTCGGTTGACCCAGACCATCGCGGCTGCGCCTCGCGTCAAGGGCCCGCGCGTGTGGCTCGACCTCGATCAGTCCGAGCTCGACGCCGCCTACGACCAGACGGTCTGGGCGGCGAACCGCGAGCAGCTGGTCAGGCGCTACGCGACCCAGAGCGATCTGGCTCGCGCGCGCCTGGGTGCGCCGCGCCGCTTCGCGTACGGAACGACGCCGGTCGAGGGTCTCGACGTCTACCTCACGAAGCGGGCCGACGCGCCGATCAACGTCTTCATCCACGGCGGCGCCTGGCGGGCCGGCTTCGCGAAGAACTACGCGTTCGCGGCCGAGCTGTTCGTGCGCGCGGGCGCGCACCTGGTCATTCCCGACTTCGCCGCCGTTCAGGACGTCGGCGGCAGCCTGATGCCGGTGGCCGATCAGGTTCGCGGGGCGGTCGCTTGGGTCTATCGCAACGCCAAGAGCTTCGGCGGCGACCCGAGCCGGCTCTACGTGTCGGGCCACTCCTCGGGCGCGCATCTGGCCGGGGTGGTGCTCACGACCGACTGGGCGCGCGAATTCGACCTGCCAAGCGACCTCGTGAAAGGCGGGCTCTGCTCGAGCGGCATGTACGACCTGAAGGCCGTCCGGCTGTCGGCGCGGAGCAACTACGTGAAGTTCACCGACGAGATGGAGCATGCGCTCAGCTCGCAGCGGCATCTGGACCAGCTGCGGGCGCCGGTCATCGTGAGCTATGGCACGCTCGAGTCGCCGGAGTTCCAGCGTCAGGGGCGCGACTTCGCGGCCGCCGTGGCCGCGGCCGGCAAACCGGTGAAGCTCCTGGTCGGTGAGGACTACAACCACTTCGAGATCATCGAGACGCTCAGTACACCCTACGGCCTGCTCGGCCGGGCGGCGCTCGAGCTGATGAAGCTGCCGCAAGGAGACACGCGATGAAAGCCGCAATCCTCTACAAGGCCAACACGCCGCTCGAGGTCGTCGACGTCCAGCAGCAGGGGCCTCAGGGCGGCGAGGCACGCGTGCGCGTCAAGGCCGCCGGCGTCTGCCACAGCGACTGGCACATCATCAACGGCGACTGGACCTTGCCGCTGCCGATGGTGCTGGGCCACGAGGCGGCCGGCATCGTCGAAGAAGTCGGCGCCGGTGTGACCGCTGTCAGGCCCGGCGATCACGTGATCTTCTCGTTCCGTCCTCAATGCGGACGCTGCCTCTACTGCTCGATCGGCCGCTCGATCCTGTGCGACGGCCACCAGACGGCGCGCTGGGCGATGCTCGACGGCACCTGCCGCCTCAAGCGCGACGGCCAGGACATCTTCCAGATGGCGCGGATCGGGACGTTCGCGGAATCGGTTGTCTGCCCGGCGGAGATGCTCGTGCCGATCCGCAAGGAGATGCCGTGGCCGCAGGCCGCGCTGATGGGCTGCTGCGTGCCGACGGGCGTCGGCGCGGTCACCCGCTGCGCCGAGGTGGAGGCCGGCGCCTCGGTCGTCGTGATCGGCTGCGGTGGCGTGGGGCTCAACGTCGTGCAGGGCGCGCGCCTGGCCGGCGCGCGCATGATCGTCGCGTGCGATCTGCTCGACAACAAGCTCGAGTACGCGCGCGAGTTCGGCGCCACGCACACGATCAACGCCGGACGCCAGAGCGTGGTCGACACCGTGCGCGGCCTGACCGGGGGGCGCGGCGCCGACTATGCGTTCGACGCGATCGGCGGCGAGGCGACGACCCTGCAGATCCTCGACGCGATCCGGCCGGGCGGCACCGCGGTGATCGTGGGCATGGCCGCCATGAGCGTGCGCGCGCCGATCACGCCCTACATGATGGCGCTGCAGGAAAAGACGATCCGCGGCACCATGTACGGCTCGGTGCGGCCCAACATCGACTTTCCGCGGCTGGTCGATCTGTATCTCGACGGCCGCCTGAAAATCGATCAGCTGGTGAGCCGCACGTACAAGCTCGAGGAGATCAACGACGGATTCACCGCGCTCCGGAGCGGGCAGGTGGCGCGCGGAGTCGTCGTCTTCTGAAGGGCGGGCTGGATTGTCGACCGGCGCGTCCGCACACGATCACGACGCTCGGTTCATGCAGCTGGCGATCCGGCAGGCCGAGACCGCCGTCGCGCGCGGTCAGACGCCATTCGGGGCGGTGGTGGTCGGCGCCAACGGCGACATCATCGGCCAGGGCCACAACACAGTGCGCGCCAATCGCGATCCGAGCGCGCACGCCGAGGTCGTGGCGATTCGCGATGCCTGGCAGCACGTCGGCGCCTGGGAGCTCCTGAAGGGCAGCACGCTCTACACGAGCTGCGAGCCCTGCCTGCTGTGCTCGTTCGTCATCACGCAGATCGGCGTGCGGCGCGTGGTGTTCGCCGCCCGCGGCACCGACGTGCCCGGCTACAAGCCCTTGCTCGGCGCCGATCTCGCCAAGGCCGCCGCGTGGGTGAACGCGCAGCCCGACTGGGCGCGCATCGAGGTCGTCGGCGACTTCATGCGCGACCAGGCGCGGGACGTGATCGCCGCGTTCCCGTGGCCGCGCGCGCACTCGAGAGACACGCTCGAGCCCTCCTGACCGAGCGCGCGCTCATGTCGGACGAGATCGAGATCGTCGACTACGACCCGCGATGGCCGGCGCGATTCGCCCTGGAGTCTGCGAGAATCCGCAGCGTGCTCGCTGAGCCGTCGCTCGAGGTCGAGCATCACGGCAGCACCGCGGTCCCGGGGCTCGCGGCCAAGCCGGTCATCGACATGCTCGTGGCGGTCGACTCGATCGCGAGAGCGACGCGGTACGCCATGGTGCTGGTCGAATACGGCTATGAAGAAGTCGATCCCCGCTATCGCGAGCTGTGGCCCGAGCGCATCGTGCTCGTTCGACGGGAGCACGGCACGCGAGTCTGTCACGTTCACCTGATGCTCCGGGGACACCCGGTCTGGAAGCGTCTGCTCGCGTTCCGTGACTACCTGCGGAGCCATCCCGGGGTCGCCGGGGAATACGCGGCGCTCAAGCGCGCTCTGGCGAGTACCGCGGGCTCGGAGCGACACGCCTACATGACCGCCAAGGGCGATTTCATCGCTCGCACGACCGACGTCGCGATGCGCGAGCAGGGATGAGCGGCGCGTCTAGCCCTTCAGCATCTCCTCGGCCACGCGCTTGACATCGGCCGCGTCGACCTGGCCCTTGTGCGTCTTCATGACGTCGCCGACCAGGCGGCCGACCTGCTTGGCATCCGCGAGCTTGAGCGCGTCGAGGCGCTCGCGGACCAGCGCGCGCAGCGCCGCCTCGTCCATGCCCTTGGGCAGGTAGCGCTCGCAGAACTCGATGTCGAAGCGGAGCTGCGCCGCGTGAGCCGCGCCGCGCTCGCCGAGCTTCTCGAACTCGGGCAGGGCTTTCTGCAGCTGCTTGCGGTAGGCACCGATGACGTCGACGACGAGCGCGTCATCGATCGTGCCTGAGAAGCCCTTGGCGGTGCGGCGCTCGCCGATCTTCGACTTGATCATCCGTACGACGTCGGCGGTCCGCTGATCCTTCTCCTTGATCGCCTTCGTCAGCGTGTCGTTCAGCGTTTGCTCGAGTGCCATGGCGCCTCCGTGTGATCTCTGAGAGGCTCGCCTCGGACGGCGAGGCCCCAGCCCCGCGACGTCCTGCGGCTCGCACTGCCTACTGTACTCGCAACCTCGGGTCCAGCACGTCACGCAAACCGTCACCGAGGAGGTTGAGGCTGAGCCCCGAGATCGTCAGCGCGAGGCCGGGGAAGAGACTCACCCAGAAGGCCTCGCGGATGACGTTCTTGCCGCTGGCGATGACGTTGCCCCACGAAGGCACGTACGGCGGCACGCCGACGCCGAGGAAGCCCAGGATCGCCTCGGCCAGAATCGCGTAGGCGAAGATGAAGCTCGACTGCACGAGCAGCGGCCCGACGCAGTTCGGCAGGATGTGACGAAACGCGATGGCCAGGTCACGCCGGCCCAGCGCGCGGGCGGCCTGGACGTAGTCGAGCTCGCGCAGGCTCAGCACCGTGCTCCGGATCAGCATCGCCGTCCGCGGCGTGTAGACGACCGAGAGCGCGAAGATGACGTTGCCGATGCCCGGGCCGCGCGCGGCCATCAGCGCGATCGCGAGGAGGATGGCCGGAAACGCCATGAGCCCGTCCATGACGCGCATCAGCGCCATGTCGATGCGGCGATAGTACCCGGCGATCAGCCCGATCACGATGCCCCAGATCGAGGTGAGGATCATCGTCGTGGCCCCGACCAGCAGCGAGACCTGGGCCCCGTGCAAGACCAGGCTGTAGACGTCGCGCCCGAACTCGTCGGTGCCCAGGAAGTTCGCCGCGCTCGGCGGCTTCAGGCGCTGGGCCGGATTGAGTCGGCGCGGGTCGTGGGTCGAGATCACGCTGGCCAGGAGCGCCGCAAGGATCACGACGGTCAAAATCGCCGCGCCCACCGCGATGTTCCGGTTTCGAACGGCGTACCGGCGCCACGACGGGCGCGGCGCCGCAACCGTTGCCGCCGCCACCGTCGTCGCGGCGCCGTCAGCCATAACGGATCCTCGGGTCGATGAACACGTAGAGCACGTCGACCATCAGATTGATGAGCACGTATGCGGTCGCCGTGACCAGGATCACGCCTTGCACCACCGGATAGTCTCGGCGCAGCACCGCGGAGATGATCAACCGACCGAGCCCGGGAATGTTGAACACGATCTCGGTGACGACCGCGCCGCCGATCAGGATCGCCATCGTGATCCCGACGACCGTGACGACGGGCACGAGCGCGTTACGGAACGCGTGCACCCACATGACCGAGCGCTGCGAGACGCCCTTCGCGCGCGCGGTCCGGATGTAGTCCTGCTGCAGCGCCTCCAGCATGCACGAGCGGCTGATCCGCGCGATCAACGCCGACTGATTGAAGCCGAGCGAGACGGCCGGCAGCACCATGTAGCGAAGCGCCGCGACCGGATCGGTGAGGATCGACGCGTAGCCGGCGGCCGGCAGCCAGCCCAGACGGACCGCGAAGAGGTAGATGAAATTCAGCGAGAGCCAGAAGCCGGGCACGCAGACACCCAGCAGCGAAGCCAGCATCAGCGCGCGGTCCCACAGCGAGCCCTGGTAGGCGGCGGCGATGATTCCCGACGGCACGCCGATCAGGATCGCGACCAGCAGCGCCGAGAAGGTCAGCACCAGGGTGGGCTCGGCCCGCTCCAGGAGCGCGGTCACCACCGGGCGGTCGAGGAAGTACGACTGGCCGAGGTCGCCGCGCAGCACGCGCGCGTAGAACTTCAGGAGCTGCTCGTGCAGGGGGCGATCGAGGCCGAGGGCCTGGCGGGTCCCCTGGATCTGCGCGGGCGTCGCGTCCGGGCCGAGCATGACGCTCACGGGATCGCCCGGAATCAGGTGGATCAGCAGGAACACGACGGTGACGACCACCGCCAGCACCGGCACGAGTGTCAGGAGCCGCCGGATCAGGTACGTCGTCACGCGCGATGACGAGGAGGCGCGCTACTTCTCGACCCAGACGTTGACGAACCGGACGCGCCCGATCTTCTCGTCGAACCCCTTCGCCGTATTGCGGATCGCGCGAAGCCCGGCGAGATCGCCGTAGCGGATGATCGGGACCTTCTCGTAGACCTGCCGGGTCTGCTGCTCCCACATCGCCATCCGCTTCTTGGGGTCGGTCTCGCGCGCCATGTCGGCCTGGAGCTTCAGGATGTCCTCGTCGGTCGTCCAGCCCGGCCAGCTCGCGGTCAGGAAGTTCACGTGGGCCGGGTCGTAGATCGCGCCGATGCCGGTGGTGAACGCGTCGTATTCCTTGGAGTTGTTCCGCCGCTTCACCAAGGTGGCCCAATCGACGACTTGAAGATCGATGACGAACCCGACGTCTTCGAGCTGCTGCTTGGTCAGGAGCGCGAAGTCGTACATCCACTTGTATTCCTGCGTCGTCATGAAGCGGACCGGCTCCTTCTTGTAGCCGGCCTCCTGCAGGAGCTTCCTGGCTTTTTCCTTGTTGCGCTCGTTCCACGGCAGGCCTGAAAGCTTCGTGTGCCACGCCGCGATCTCGGCCATGATCAGGCTCGAGTCCATCCGGTAGAACTCGCTGTGGCCGCCGGCGACGTTCTTCATGATCGGCTCGATGTCGATCGCGGCCTGCCAGGCCTGGCGAAGCTTCTGGCTCGTCATCAAGCCTTCCTTCTTGTTCAGGACCGCGATGAGCCAGCCGTTGCCGATGGCCACGATCGGGTGCAGGTTGGCGTTCTTCTTCAGCCGATCGTAGGCATCGAGGTTCAGGTCGTCGGCGAAGTCGAGCTCGCCCGTCTCGACCTGGGCGACACGCGTCGCGACCTCGGGTACCGGCTGCCAGCGGATCTCGTCGACATACGCGCTCTTTCCGCCACCGAAGCCATTCGGCTTCTCGTTGCGCGGCTTGTAATCCTCGAATCGCACCATGCGGATGTGCTGGTCGGGCTTCCACTCGGCCAGCTTGAACGGCCCCGTGCCCACGAACTCGGTCGCTTTCACCTCGGGCGCGAACTTCTCGGCGATCTCCTTGGGATAGATGGCGCCGAAGTTGTTCGGTACCGCCAGCGAGATCAAGACGATCGCCGACTTCTCCTTGAGCTTCATCTCGACCGTGTACTTGTCGAGCGCCTTCCACTCCGAGACCTGCGCGAAGAGGGCCTTGCCGTAGACGGACTGCTTGCCCCAGCGGGCCAGCGAGGCGACGACGTCGCCGGAGGTCATCTCCTTGCCGTTGTGGAACTTCACGCCCTGCCGGAGCTTGAAGGTGTAGACGAGACTGTCCTTGCTGACCGTGTGGCTCTCGGCCAGCATCGGGATCGGGCGATTGGTCGCGTCGAGCGTGTAGAGCCCTTCGTAGATGTGGTTGCCGAGCGTCTCGGTGATCGTCGCCGTCGTCCAGTGCACGTCGAGCGACGGCGGCTCGCCGAGGATGCCAACCTTCAGCGTGCCGCCCTTCTTCTGGGCCTCGGCGGTGGGGGTGGTCAGGGCCAGCAGGACCAGCGACGCGACGGCGATCGCGCGGGCCATCATGCTATTTCTCCACCCACACGTTGTAGAACCGGACGCGCTCGGTCTTCTCGTTGAAGCCCTTGGTCGTGTTGCGGATCGCGCGCAGCCCGAAGAGATCGCCGTAGCGAATGACGGGAACCTTCTCGTAGAACTGCTTGGTCTGCTGCTCCCAGAGCGCCATGCGCTTCTTGGGATCGGTCTCGCGCGCCAGCTCGCCCTGGAGCTTCGCGATATCCTCGTCGGTCGTCCAGCCCGGCCAGCTCGCGGTGAGGAAGACCACGTGCGTCGGATCGTAGAAGGCGCCGATGCCGGTGGTGAACGCGTCGTACTCCTTGGGATTGTTCCGGCGCTTCACCAGCGTGGCCCAGTCGACCACCTGCAGATCAATGTTGAAGCCGAGGTCCTCGAGCTGCTGCTTCGTTAGGAGTGCGAAATCGTACATCCACTTGTACTCCTGCGTTGTCATGAACCGGATCGGCTCCTTCTTGTAGCCGGCCTCCTGCAGGAGCTTTTGGACTTTCGCCTTATTGTGCTCGTTCCAAGGAAGCCCCGAGAGCTTGGTGTGCCAGGAGACGATCTCGGCCATGATCAGGCTCGAGTCCATCCGGTAGAACTCGGTGTGGCCGCCGGCCACGTTCTTCATGATCGGCTCGATGTCGATGGCTGCCTGCCAAGCCTGGCGCAGCTTCTGGTTCGTCATCAGGCCTTCCTTCTTGTTGAGGACCGCGACGAGCCAGTAGTAGGGTTTCGAGACGATCGGCCGCAGGTTGGAACTCTTCTTGAGCCGGTCGTACGCATCGAGGTTCAGATCGTCGGCGAAGTCGAGCTCGCCAGTCTCGACCTGCGCGACCCGCGTCGCGACTTCGGGCACGGGCTGGAACCGCACCTCGTCGAGGTACGCGGTCTTGCCGCCGCCGTAGCCGTTGGGGGCCTCGTTGCGCGCCTTGTACTCGTCGAACCGCACCATGCGGATGTACTGATCGGGCTTCCACTCGGCCAGCTTGAACGGGCCCGTCCCGATATATTCCGTCGCCTTGACCTCGGGCGCGAACTTCTCGGCGATCTCCTTGGGATAGATCGCGCCGAAGTTGTTGGGCACGGCGAGCGAGATCAGCACGATCGCCGACTTCTCCTTCAGCTTCATCTCGACCGTGTACTTGTCGAGCGCCTTCCAGTCGGCGACCTGCGCGAACAACGCCTTGCCGTAGATGGACTGCTTGCCCCAGCGGGCCAGCGAGGCGACGACGTCTTCCGAGGTCATCTCCTTGCCGTTGTGAAACTTGACGCCCTGCCGGAGCTTGAACGTGTAAACCAGGCCGTCCTTGCTCACCGTGTGGCTCTCGGCCAGCATCGGGATCGGGCGGTTCGAGCTGTCGAGACTGTAGAGCCCCTCGTAGATGTGATTGGTCAGCATTTCGGTGATGCTGGCCGTCGTCCAGTGCGCGTCGAGCGACGGCGGCTCGCCGAGGTTGCCGACTTTGAGGATGCCGCCCTTCTTCTGCGCCTCGGCGGTGAGCGCGTTGCCGGCGATCAGCACAAAGGCCGTCAGCACGAACGGCCCGTATTTGCGAAGCAAGCTCGATGACATGGCCACCTCCCGCTAAGTGGTGAGCCAATCTATCACAGGCCGGCCCGACTGCTCGGGGCGTTGGGCCCTCGGCGGGGGGGTGGAGGGAGCCGGCGCGTGGCCGGCTAGTCGCCGCTGTCCGGGAGTCCGGCCGCCGGCAGCCGGCGAGCCCGTCCGGTCGCGCCGACCATGCGAAGCCGGAGCGCGGCGAACGACTTGTGGGCGCCTTCCATGTAGGTGTAGAGCACCGGGGTGATGTAGAGGGTCAAGAGCTGGGACACGAGCAGGCCACCCACGACGGCCAGGCCCAGCGCGCGGCGCACGTCGGCGCCGGCGCCGATGCCGAGCGCGATCGGCAGGGTGCCGAGCAGCGCGGCCATCGTCGTCATCATGATCGGCCGGAAGCGAAGCAAACAACCCTTGTAGATCGCATCCGCCGGCGTGGCGCCCGCGCGCTCGGCCTCGATCGCGAAGTCGATCATCATGATCGCGTTCTTCTTGACGATGCCGACCAGCATGATGATGCCGACGAAGCCGTAGATGTTGAGCTCGGTCTTGAACAGCATCAAGGTGAGGAGCGCGCCGACGCCCGCCGATGGCAGCCCCGACAGGATCGTCAGTGGGTGGATGAAGCTCTCGTACAGAATGCCGAGCACGATGTAGATCACGAGCAACGTCACGATCAGCAGTACGCCCTGGCCCTTCAGCGAGGACTGGAACGCCTGCGCGGTGCCCTGGAAGCTCCCGAGGATCGTGGCCGGCATCGCCAGGTCGCGCTGTGCCTGGCTCACCCGGGCCACCGCCTCGCCGAGCGAGACGCCCGGCGTCAGGTTGAACGAGATCGTCACCGCCGGCAGCTGCCCGAGGTGGGTGACAGTCAGCGGGCCGATGGTCGGCGTGAGCCGCGCCACCGAGTTCAGCGGGACCAGCTTGCCCGACGAGGCGCGCACGTAGAGGAGCGAGAGCTCGGTGGGATCGCGCTGGTAACGCGGATCGAGCTCCAGGATGACCCAGTACTGGTTCGTCGGCGTGTAGATCGTCGAGACCTGGCGCGCGCCGTAGCCGCTGTAGAGCGCGTTCTCGATCTGCTCGGCGGTGACGCCGAGCGCCGAGGCCTTGTCGCGGTCGATGTCGACGGTGATCTGCGGGCTGGTGATTTGTAGATCCGTGTTGACGTCCTGGAAGCCCGGCAACGTCCGCATCTTGTCGAAGACGATCGGGGCCCAGCGGTAGAGCTCTTGTAGATCAGGCGCCTGCAACGTGTATTGGTAGAGCGCCTTGGTGAGATTGCCGCCGATGCGGATCGTCGGCAGGATCTGCGGGTACACGCGGAATCCCGGGATCGCCGCGAGCTTGGGCCGGAGGTCCTCGATGATCTTGTCGGCAGGCGGGCGCTGATCGTGCGGCTTGAGCCGCATGAAGATGCGTCCGGTGTTGGGCACGACGTTGACCGTCGAGGCGCCGATCGAGGACATGATCTGGTCGATGTACGGCTCCTTCAGCACGATCGCCGCCGCCGCGCGCTGCTTTTCGGTCATCGCGTCGAACGAGATGTCCTGCGAGGCTTCGGTGAACGCGAAGATCTGTCCGGTGTCCTCGGTCGGGATGAAGCCCTTGGGGATGACCATGAACAGATAGGCGGTCAGCACGAACGTCGCCAGCATGACGGCCATCGTGAATGGCCGGTGGCGCAGGGTCCACGTGAGCGAGCGGTCGTACATGCGCAGCATGCCGTCGAAGAAGCGCTCGGACGTCCGATAGAACCGCCCGTGCGACTCGCCGGGCGGCTTGAGGAAGCGGCTGCAGGCCATCGGTGTCAGCGTCAGCGAGACGAAGCCCGACACGAGCACCGAGGCGGTGATGACCACCGCGAATTCGTGGAGCAGCCGGCCCATGACTCCGCCCATGAACAGCACCGGGATGAAGACCGCCGCCAGGGACAGCGTCATCGACAGGATCGTGAAGCCGATCTCTTTGGCGCCGATCAGCGCGGCTTCGAGCCGGCCCTTGCCCTCTTCCATGTGGCGCACGATGTTCTCGAGCATGACGACCGCGTCGTCGACCACGAACCCGACGCAGAGGGTGAGCGCCATCAACGAGATGATGTCGATCGTGTAGCCGAGCAGGTACATGACGGCGAAGGTGCCGATGATCGAGAGCGGCACCGCGAGGCTCGGGATGATCGTCGCCGAGACGTTGCGCAAGAACAGGAAGATCACCAGCACGACCAGTGCGATCGCCAGGGCCAGCGTGAACTCGACGTCGTGCACCGATTCGCGGATCGCGACCGAGCGGTCGTACAGGACGTTCAGGTTCACCGAGGCCGGCAGCTCCTGGCGGAAGCGCGGCAGCAGCGCCCGGATCGAGTCGACGACCTCGACGGTGTTGGTGCCGGGCTGGCGCTGGATCGCCAGGATCACCGCGCGCTCGTCGTTGTACCAGCTCGCCACCTTGTCCGTCTGCACGCCGTCGACCACGCGGCCGAGCTCCTCGAGCCGCACGGGCGAGCCGTTGCGATAGGCGACGATCAGCGGGCGAAACCCCTCGGCGTTCTGGAGCTGGCCCGTCGCCATCACGTTGAACATCTGGTGCTGGCCGTAGAGCGTGCCGGTCGGCAAGTTGACGTTGCTGCGGCCGAGCGCCGCCTGCACCTCGTCGATGCCGATGCCGCGCGTCGTGAGCGCGCGGGGATCGAGCTGGACGCGGACCGCGTACTTCTGCGAGCCGAACACCTGGACCTGGGCGACGCCGTTGATCGTGGAGATGCGCTGGGCCAGGTTCGTCTGCGCGTACTCGTCGACCATGTAGAGCGGCAGGGTCGGCGAGCTCAGCGCCAGGTAGAGCACCGGCTGGTCGGCCGGGTTCACTTTCTGATAGGTCGGCGGCGTCGGCATCCCGGGCGGTAGCAGCGGCGCCGACTTGGCGATCATCGCCTGGACGTCCTGCGCCGCGGCGTCGATGTTCCGGTCGAGACTGAACTGGATCGTGATCTGCGTGAGCCCGAGCGCGCTCGCCGAGGTCATCGAATCGATGCCCGCGATCGTGGTGAAGTTCTTTTCGAGCGGCGTGGCCACCGCGGACGCCATCGTCTCCGGGCTGGCGCCCGGCAGCGAGGCCGCGACCTGGACCGTCGGAAAGTCGACGTTGGGCAGGTCGCTCACCGGCAAGAGGCGGAAGCCCATGATGCCGAACAGGAGGATCGCGCCCATCAGGAGCGTGGTCAGGACCGGCCGGCGGATGAAGAGCTCGGTGTTCATGACGCCTTGGCCGGGCGAGCCTCGATGCGGGCGCCCGGCACGAGCCGGAGCTGTCCGTCGGTCACGACGCGCTCGTTGGGCTTGAGCCCTTTCTCCACGATGGTCTCGGCGCCCAGGCGCACGCCCGGCGTGACCAGGCGCGACTCGACCGTCTGATCCTGCTTGACCACGAAGACGTAGGGTCCCTGCTGGCCGGGCTGAATGGCCTGCGAGGGCACGACGATCGCCGTCCGGCTCGTGATGAAGAGCGAGACGTCGAGGAACTGGCCCGGCCACAGCGCGTTGTCGGCGTTGGCGAACGTCGCCTTGAGCTGGATCGTCGCCGTCGTCTGGTCGACGGTGTTGTTCAAGAACGTGAGCTCGCCGGCCGCGAGCGTTTCCAGCTGGCGCGGCAGCCGCGCGATCACCTTGAGCGAGCCGGCGGCGCGGTACTTCTTGATATCGTTCAGGTGCTGCTCGGGCACCGCGAATGAGACGTAGATCGGATGGATCTGGTTGATCACGACGATCGGGTTGTCGTCGTTGGCCTTCAGGATGTTGCCGTTCTGGACGAGCAGGTTGCCGGTGCGGCCGTCGATCGGCGCGCGGATCGTCGTGTAGCCGAGCTGCAGCTTGGCGTTGTCGACGTTGGCCTGCGCCGCCTGGAGCGCTGCGCGGGCGTTTTCGACCGCCGCCTTGTCGGCGTCGACCGTCGCCTGCATCGCCGCCAGGTTCGTGTTCAGCTGGTCGTACTGCTCGCGCGCGATCAGCTCCTTGGCGACCAGCTCGCGATAGCGGCTCTCCTGCACCTTCGCGTTCGCGAGCTGCGCGGTGTCGCGCTCGACCGTGGCCTGCGCCTGTCGCACCTCGGCCTGCCGCTGATTCAACGCCGCCTCGGTCTGGCGCAGCGCGGCCTCGAAGGGGCGGGGATCGATCACGAACAGGAGATCGCCCTTCTGGACGTCCTGGCCTTCCTTGAACCGCACCTCGACGAGCTGGCCGTTGATCTGCGACTTGATGCCGACCGAGGTGAAGGCCTGGGCGTTGCCGACGGCTGTGAGCTGGACGGGGATGGTCTTCTCGACGGCTTGACCCAAGGTCACCGGCACCGGCGGCAGCTGAACGCGCGTCTTGCTGGCGGCGGCGTTGTCCGAGCAGGCGGCGAGGAGCAGCGCGGCGCCGAGCGCCCAGGCCGCGGTGATCAGGCGGCGCGTCGTCATGATCCGGTCTTCCGCCCGCGGGCGCGCGCGTCGTCGTCCTGCGCGCTGTCCGCCGCGTCGACCAGCGCTTCGAGCCCGGTGAGCACCCGGCGCCGGTCGTCGGGGGACATCCGTGCGAGCACCCGCTCCATGCCCCGAAGGCGAATCGCCTCCAGCTCGTCCACGAGCGCCTTGCCCGCGCGTGTGAGATCGAGCACGTAGACGCGCCGATCGGCGGGATGATCGCCCCGGGTCACGAGGCCTTTTTCCTCGAGGCGGTCGACGATATGCGTGACGGCCGGCAAGGTGACCCCGAAGGCCTTGGCGACGTCGCCCATGTGGGAGCCGGGATGCTCGGCCAGGCGAAACAGCACCTGCGACTGAGCGTAGGTGAGGTCGAGATCGGAGGCCTTCTGCCAGAGGAGCTGCCGGAAAATCGAGCCGCCGAGCGAGTTCAAGAGCTCGAGCATCTGGTGAGCTTCGCTGGTTGCCGCGCGCTTGGTCCGGGTCGCCATACGGTGTGTCGGTGATCCTTTGACTTGATTAATAGTTTAGCCCATAAAGAGACCTCATGGGAATCCCGTATCCCGGCCGCGCCGGAGTAGATCCGGAAGCGCCCGCATGTCGTCGAAAACGATGGTCTGCGGTCCATCGAGTGCCCGGCGCGGGATGAGCCCACCGGCATAGGCGAACGCACGCATCCCGGCGGCGCGCGCGGCCTGCACGCCGTACGGGCTGTCCTCGACGACGGCGCAGCTCGCCGGTGCGACGCCCATGCGGGCGGCCGCGTGGAGGAACAGATCCGGCGCCGGCTTGCCGCGCGCGACGTCGTCGACGCTGAAGATACGGCCCGCGAAGCGGTCGTAGAGGCCGGTGAGCCCGAGCGTGAACCGAATCTTCTCGTGCGTGCCGCTCGAGGCGACACAGGTGGGGGTGCTGATCGCGTCGAGGGCCTCGACGACGCCCGGCACCGGCGTCAGCTCGGCGGCGAAGGCCTCGCGATAGAGATGCCTGAACGGCTCCTCCCAGCTCGCCTCGAGACGGCGACCCAGGTGGGCCTCGATCGCGGCGGTCATCTCCGCGTCGCTCTTGCCCATGAATCGCTCGACCACTTCGGCTTCGGTCATCCGCCAGCCGAGCTCGGCGAGCACGGCGACGTCGATCCGCACCGCGATGCGCTCGGTGTCGACGAGCACGCCGTCGCAATCGAAGATCACGAGCGAGATGGGGGCGCTCACCCCCGAGTCAGTACTTGCCGCCGAGCTTTCGGTGATCCCAGGTCACGGTGCGCGTGGGCGTAAAGCAGAGCACGACGCGCTTGGGCGCCTGCTGGAGCACGCCGGCGCGTGCCTCGGGCGAGAGGTCGGCACCGCCCGCGTAGCGGGCCATCAGCTTGAGGCCGAACTCGCCCACGCGGCCCGGGTCGTGCTCGATCGCGACGTCGCACTCGAGCATGGCGCCGCGCAGCTGGCCATAGACGTCGCGGCCGGCTTCGATCTGCAGGGTGGCGCGCCCGTCGCGTTCGAGGTTCTTGACCTTCTGCGATTTGCCGTACGTCCAGGCCAGCACCGTCTGGCCGTCGCGGACAAACCATAGCGGCATCAGGTGCGGGCGCCCGTTGGGCCCGATCGTGGCGCACGTGAGCACGCGCTCCTCGTCGAGAAAGCGCGCGAGCTCCTGATCGGACATCGTGATGGCGCTGCGTCGCGACGGCATGTCAGTACCCCAGGGAACGGTCGACCACGTGGCGAAGCGGGCGGCCGGCCAGATAGCGGGAGAGGTTATCGTTGAAGACCGGCGCGATCTCGTCGGGCGTACTCGGCCCGGAGATGTGCGGCGTCACCACGACGTTGTCCATCTTCCACAGCGGGTGGCCTGGCGGCAGCGGCTCGCGGTCGAACACGTCGAGGACGGCGCCGGCGATGCGCTGCTTCTCGAGGGCGGCCAGCAGCGCGGCCTCGTCGACGACGGCGCCGCGGGCGATGTTGATGAGCCACGCCGTCGGCTTCATCGCGGCCAGCGCCGCGCTACCGATGATCCCGCGCGTATCGCCGGTCAGCGGCAGGAGCACCACGACGAAATCGGCCTCGGCGAGCGCGCGATTCAGCGCGCCGACCGGGTAGACGCGATCGGCTTCCCGCACCGCGCGGCCCCGTCGCGTGACGCCGAGCACGCGCATGCCGAGGCCGCGCGCGACGCGCGCGATGTCGCGCCCGATGTCCCCGAGCCCCACGATCGTGAGCGTCTTGCCCAGCAGCCGATCCGGCAGCACGTGATCGAGCCAGCGGCGCTGCCGCTGCGCGTCGCGGTAGACCCGCATCCGCTGGGTCACCCACGAGCACCAGCCGATGACGTATTCGGCCATCCACGGCCCGAAGACTCCCGGCACCCGGGTGACCTGCACGTCGCGCGGCAGCTCCGGCACCAGCGCCCAGTCCACGCCCGCGCCCATCACCTGCAGCCACTTGAGGCGCCCGGCCTTGGCGTAGAGCTGCGGCGGGAATTTCCACGCGTAGAGGATCTCGGCCTCCGCGATCGGCTCGGACGCCTCGCGTGCTGTCGCCGCGGTGCGAACGAGCGCGCCGCGCTTGGGCACGCGCATGAGCTCGGCGTAGCGCGGATCGGCGTGGTAGACGAGGACCGTCGGGCGCGTCACGTGAGGCGCGCGTCCTCCGCCGAGGGCGAGCTGGGCATCTAGCCGAGCGCCACCGCGAGACACGTGGTGGTGCGGGTCACCCCGTCGATCGAGCCGATCTCGTCGGTGACGAGCCGGCCGACCGCGTCGAGTGTGGGGCCCTCCACCACGGCGATGAAGTCGAACGGTCCGGTGACCGCATCGAGGTTGGCGACTGTCGAGTCGTTGCCGTGGATCGCCACCAACTCCTTCTTGACGGCCTTCGTCTTGCCCGGCGCCGTCTCGATGAGGACGTACGCGCGCATCTTCTTCGATCCGCCCTTCGTCATCTCGCACCTCCGGTGGCCGCTCGCCGCCGAGGCCGGCGGCCGGACTGCTTTCGACGCGACGCGGGTGAGTCTAGCAGATAGGCGCGGAGGAGCGACCGGTGACATCGGGTTTCGTCGGGGCAGCCGCAGAACAACGTCACGGTGCCGCCTTTGGCGGCGGCCCGCACCTCGGCCAGCTGAGCCTGCGCTTCCGGACGCTCGAGGCCCGCGAGATAGCGGCGCGTGTACTGGGGCCAGGTGAGCTTGCCGCCGCGAAACGCCCGCAAGACCGGCAGCACCGGCCCCAGCTCCTTCAGCCAGACGTCGACGCGGGTCTTCTTGATGCCGCGCGGCCAGAGTCGCATGATCAGCACGCGCGTGCCGTCGGCATCGCTCGGCGGATCGTAGATGCGCTTGGCCGCGATCACCTGGTCGTCTCCGTCTCCGTGGCCTTCTTGAGCCTCTCGCACGGATCGGCCTCGTCGATCCTCGGCGTGAACCAGACGTAGTGGAAGGGAAGCGTGTCGCTGCCGAAGCGCTTGGCGTAGTCGCCGGGCTTCGCCCCGGCGGCGTCGACCTCGACGAATGCGACGCTGGCAATCGGCACGTCCTGGATCTGTCGCGCCAGATGGAACGGCACCCCGCGGTCGGCCCGCACGTGGCCGGCACCGGCGATCAGCACGGCACCGTCGCGCTGCCCGCCGCGCGCCAGGCTCGCCGCGATGCGTGCGTCGCGCGCCCACTGAATGTCCGCCATGCGGTCGATCATGTCTTCGGGGATCTGGCCGCAGTGCGATTCGCGGAGCTCGCGCGTCATGGCCAGGCGCGTATCGGGCGTCGGCTCGGCCAGACGGAGCTGGCTCATGAGCGCCGGGCCCAGCCCGGGCAGGCCGTTGCGGCGGACCGCGTCGGTGGCGACGCGCGAGAGGTTGGTGGCGACGATCGGAACGTTCGCGTCGAGCGCCGCCTGCGCGATCGGCTGGTAGTAGCGCCACTCGGGCCAGCCCGAGCGCGACCAGTTGACGGCATCGCCGAGGCCGGTCGCGTCCTTGGGGCTGCGCGCCAGGTAGCGGACGACCGCGGGCGCGTCGTCGGTCGAGAGCATCTCGAATCCCAGCGCCGGGCGGCGGCCGGCCTCGACCATCGAGCGGACCAGCTTGGCCTGCAGCACGTGATGGTCCGGATTGTCGTGGCGCTCACCGAGCAGCACGAACCGGCTCGCCACGAGCCGCTGAACCAGCGTGTCCTCGCCGATGAACGTGCCGGCCTTCACGTCCCAGATCCGGCCCACCAGCGGATGAGTTTGCTCGGCCTTGCTCTCCCAGTCGATCTTGCTCGTCTTCGCGCAGCCGCTCATCACGAGGGTGATCAGGAGCGCGGGAATGATCGCGGACTTGGTTCTCATATCTCGATGCTCCACACTGCGGCCGCTCTCACCGAGCTTCGCTGCCGAGCGATCCCTCGGGCGTCGTCATGGTGAGCCCGGCGTCGATGACGAGCGTTTGCCCCGTGACCCAGCGTGCTTCGTCGCTGGCCAGGTAGACGGCGCCCCATCCGACGTCCCAGCCGGTGCCCTCGGTACCGAGTGGGCTCGCGCGCCGCCGGCGCTCCCGGGCCGCGTCGCCGAGATCCTGGACCATCGGCGTCCAGACCGGGCCGGGCGCGATCGCGTTGACGCGGATGCCCTTGGGGCCGAGCTGCACTGCGACGGAGCGGACGAAGCCGATCACGCCGGCCTTGGCCGTCGCGTACGCGGTGCGGCCGTAGCCGCGCAGTCCTGCGATCGACGAGACACAGATGACCGCGCCGCCGCCGCGCCGGACCATCGCGGGCGCGGCCGCCTGCGTGGCCAGGAACATCGACTTGAGATCGATCGCGATCACGCGATCCCACTCTTCCTCGGTGGTGTCGAGCAGGCCTTTGCGCGACTCGATGCCGACGTTGTTGTGCAGGATGTCCACGCCGCCGAAGCGGTCGATCGCGGCCTTGACCATCGCGGCGCACTCGGCAGCACGCGTGACGTCGGCGGCGTGAGCGACGGCCTCGCCACCCTCGGCGCGGATCGCCCGGACGGTCTCCTCGGCGCGGTCCTTCACCTGGTCGACGCAGAAGACCTTCGCGCCTTCGCGGGCGAAGAGAATGGCCGTCGCCTTGCCGTTGCCGAGGCCTGGGCCGCGCGAGCCGGCACCGGTGATGATCGCGACCTTGTCCTGGAGCCGTCCGCTCATGGCGGGCTCGGTGTCATCGCGGGCTCACCGGGTGGAGCGCGGACCGGGATAGCCGTCCCAGGAAAGGCGCGGGCCGTCCGCGCTGAAGCCGGCCGCGACGAGCGCGTCGAACATCGCGCTGCCGCGTACGGCCGCGCCGTCCCAGGTCGAGATCTCGAGGCGGCGCACCGGGCGCTGCAAGAGCGGACGGTCCATGAGCGACTGGAGCGCGGCGACCACGCCGGGAAGATCGACGTCCTCCCAGCCCGCGAGCGGCGTGAGGTCGCGGCCGTAGCCCTCGGCGAGGAGCCGCGGCCGACCCTGACGGAAGACGAGCCAGTTCTGAGGCAGGCGCGCGGCGGCCACGCGCGAGCCGTCGCGGCGCGACAGCGCGAAGGCGCGGCCCCAGAGATTCGCGGGATCGATCATGTTGACGAGCACGTGGGGCTCGGCGCGGCGCGACGGCGCGTCGAGATCCTGGAGCGCCTCGGCGAGCGCGTACTGCTCGCCCGACAAGCCAGCGACGAAGTAGCCGCGCACGACCTCGCCGCCGTACTCCATGCGCAGCAGGGTGTGACGCAGGGTGGCCCAGTCGCCCTGCGCCAGCTCACGCGCGACGACGCCGTAGCGCGCGAGCAGGAGCTGGGCGCGCGCCTCTTCGCGCTCCTCGGGCGAGAGCCGCTCGTCGTCGCCCAGCACGCTCCAGCGCCCGATCACCGGCAGGCGGGGCAGGACGCCGCGCGACTGTCCGCGCCGCCGACGGCGCTGCGCTCCGGCGTCGGCCGCGCGCCGCGGCGGCGTGAGGCCCGCCACGATCGCGCTGAAGGTGTCGGGGGTGACGAGCCCGGCCCAGAAGAGCTCCCAGAGCGCCGCGAGCACGTCGGGCGTGGCCAGGCCGGTCGCGCGCGCGAGATCCTGCGCGAACGAGGCGCCGCGAAGCTGCAGGTGCAGGAAGACGTTCTTGACGCGCGTGTCCATCTCGGGCGGCGCCTGCCCGGTGTCGCGGAGCCAGCCGACGTTCTCGCGGAGCGCCGCGCCGACGCGCGTCGATCGAGCGCGATCGCCCGCGCCGCGATCGAATACCGTCCACACCATCTCGCCCGCGAGCCCGAGCCGATCGAGCCACTCGCGCTCGTAGTTCTCCACTCGCGCCGGCAGGAGATCCTGCTCCCACACGCGCACGGGCAGGTCTTCGCCCTGCAAGAGCTCGACGGCCGCGAGCACGCCCGGCGGGCCGACCAGCCGATGATCGGGATGAAGGTGGTGCCGGCGAAGCAGGAAGCCCGTGAATTGTTCCGCCGAGGCGACGGCCCGGGGGACGCGCCGGGCGTGCACCTGGCGGCGCTGCACCTCGTCGAGCACCGCGATGTGGACGAACTGCGGGGCGGCCACGTCGGCGATATACGAGCCCTGGCGAACGAGCCCGCGCGATGCCAGCCGCTCGAGCGCCTGCGTCGCCGCGTCGAGCGCCAGGCCGTAGCGCTCGGCGAGCCAGGCGGCCGTCACCGGCCCGCGCGTGCGCAGAAGACGCAGCGCGAGACGCTCGAGGCCGTCGGCGGTGTCGAGCGAGCGATAGAGCGCGATGTCGCTCGCGCCGATCCACGCGCGCCGGCCGCTCGGGAACTCGAGCGCGCCGATGCGGCGCTCGTCGACCAGCGCACCGATCAGCGGCGGGGCGTCGGCGACGACCCGGGCGGCGATTTCCGCGTCGGTCAGGTCGCCGAGATCGTCGAGGATCGCCGCCAGCTCGTTGGCGTCGCGCGCGCGACGATCCGGCGCGGTCTTCTGCAGCTCGGCCTCGACCGCCTCGACGATCTCCGGCTTGAGGGGCCCGGGCGCGACCGACCAGGCCTTGCGCATCGTGACCGCGTCGCTGCGCCGCTCCTCGGCGTGACCGGCGCCGAGATACGCCCAGTCCCACGCGAGCAGCAGCGGATAGACGAACGGCGACGGCAGCGGCGTGTCGACGTGACGGCGCCACATCTCGCCGTCGTGCACCCGCTCGAGCAGCCGGCGAAGGCGCGGAGCGTCGAGCGCGTCGTGGAAGCACTCGCGCAACGTCTCGGCCACGATCGGGAACTCGGCCTGACCGCCGACCGACTCGAGCAGGGCGTCGGCCTTGAGCCGCTGCAGGTAAGCCGGCGTGCGCTGGCCGCGATACATGCGCGGGATGAACAGCGCGCGAATCGCGCAGTGGCGGAACCGGGTGCCGAAGAGCGGCGTGCCGATCAGCGCCTTGCCGAGGAGCGTGTCGACCTCTTCGGGTGCGACGAAGGTGACCAGGCGCTCGGGCGACGGGGGAACCTGGCCCGGCGCAAACGAGAGCAGGATGCCATCGTCCACGTGGCTCGCCTCGGCCACCAGGCCGACGCGCCTGAGCTTCTCCTTCAGCGCCATGCCCCACGCGCCGTTGACCTTCATGCCGAAGACCGAGTGGATCATCGCGTGGCGGCCGCCCATCTCGTCCGAGAACGACTCGACGACGATGCCCTGATCGTCGGGCACACCGTCGAGGACCTCGCCGGCCTTCACGAGCCAGGCGCGCATCGCCGAGGCCGCGTTCGCATCGGCGCCGCACGTCGTCGCGGCCCACGCCGCGAAGTCGGGGCGGTCCAGACGCTCGGCGGCGTCGCGCCGGAGCCGTCCGACCGCCGTGCCGAGCTCCCACGAGCGCGAAGGATGCTCGCCCTTCCAGAACGGGATCGTGGGCGACATGCCCTGCGCGTCCTCGACCAGGACTCGATCGGCGCGCACCTTCACGATCTTCCAGGAGTGCGATCCGAGCAGGAAGACGTCGCCGGGCAGGCTCTCGGTGACGAACTCCTCGTCGAGCGTGCCGACCTTCAAGTCGGTCTCGGCGACGAAGACGTCGTAGAGGCCGTTGTCGGGAATCGTGCCGCCGGAGGTGAGCGCGAGGAATCGGCTGCCGCGGCGCGCGTGCAGCCGGTCGTTCACCCGGTCCCACAGGATGCGCGGCGCGGCGCCCTTGACCTCGGCCGGCAGCGGCTCGGCGAGCGAGCGGACGACCGCGACCAGCGCCTCGCGCGTGAGCTCGCGGTAGGGCGCCGCGTTGCGGAAGCGCGCGAGCAGCGCGTCGAGCGTGAGCGACTCGGCGGCGACGGCCGCCACGACCTGCTGCGCCAGCACGTCGAGCGGCGCGTCGGGCATGGCGACGCGATCGAGGTGCCGCTCGTGGATCGAGCGGACGACCGCCGCGGCCTCGAGGAGCTCCTCGCCCTTGGTCACGACGATGCGCCCCTTCGAGGTGCGGCTCAGCAGGTGACCGGCGCGGCCCACGCGCTGCAGGGCGGCGGCGATGTTGCGCGGCGACTGGAGCTGCACCACCAGATCGATCGCGCCGACGTCGATCCCGAGCTCGAGCGACGAGGTCGCGACCAGCGCGCGCAGCTCGCCGTCCTTCAGGCGGTTCTCGGCCTCGAGCCGCGCGCGGCGCGAGAGCGAGCCGTGGTGCGCCGCGACGCGGCCGTCGGGAATCCGGTCGTTCAGGTCGCGCGCCAGGCGCTCGGCGGCGCGGCGGCTCTGCGCGAAGACCAGGGTGGTGCGATGCGCCTGGACGAGCTCGGCGATCTGCTGGAGCGCGGCTTCCCAGATCGTGTCGCTCGGCGCAGTGAGGAAGTCGTCGACCGGCGCGACCACCTGAAGATCGAGGTCGCGGGTGAAGCCGGCGTCCACGGTGACCGCATCGATCGCCGTGGTCCCCGTGAGGAACCCGCGCGCCGCCTCGATCGGGCTCACCGTGGCCGAGCAGCCGATGCGCTGCGGCCGGCCCGCGGTATCGCGCGCCTCGACGAGCGCCTGCAGGCGCTCGAGCGAGAGCGCCAGGTGCGCACCGCGCTTGGACCCCATCAGCGCGTGGATCTCGTCGACGATCAGGTAACGGGTGTGGGCGAGTGCGGGACGGAACCGCTCGCTCGTGAGCAGGATGAACAGCGACTCCGGCGTGGTGATCAGGACGTGCGGCGGCCGGCGCGTCATCGCCTGACGCTGGGCGGCCAGCGTGTCGCCCGTACGCACGGCGACGCGGATCTCCGGCAGCGCGAGCCCGTCGGCGGCGGCCGCGGCGCGGATGCCGGCCAGCGGCGCGCGCAGGTTCTTCTCGATGTCGTTGTTGAGCGCGCGCAGCGGCGAGACGTAGACGACGTACACGCGGTCTTCGAGCTGGCGCTCGAGGCCGAGGCGGCAGAGATGGTCGAGCGCCCAGAGGAATGCCGCCAGAGTCTTGCCCGAGCCGGTCGGCGCGACGATGAGGGTGTCGCGGCCCGAGGCGATCGCGTCCCAGCCCTCGCGCTGGGCGCGAGTGGCCTCGGAAAAGGTCTCGTCGAACCAGCGGCGAACGAAGGGGAGGAAGTCGGCCATCCCCTCGATTTTACGCCCTAGCGAAAGCCCATCTGGCGCAGCAGCAGGCGACTCAGGGTCGTCCCCGGGTCTTCGAGCTCGGCGAGGATCGAGAAGTGGTCGTGATTGGGCATGTCGAGCGCCTGACACGGCAGCCGCCGCGTGCGCCAGACCGCCGCCAGCTCCTCGCCCTGCCGGTGATACTCGGGCCCCTCGAGCCCGCCTACGGCGAGGAGGAGCGACCCCGAGCGGGCGGGCGGGCAGTGTACCGGGCTCAGGCGGTGCGCGGTCTCTGGGGTGAGCCGAAGCACCTCGTTGAGGTACGAGAGCCGGATCGGCTCGAGGTCGTAGAGACCGCTGATCCCGCAGCCGGCCTTGATGACGTCCGCGGGGAGGCCCGCGAAGGCGGCCCAGTCGGTCGAGATCAGCAGCGCCGCCAGGTGTCCGCCCGCCGAGTGGCCGGACACGAAGATGCGATTGGGATCGCCGCCGAACGAGGCTGCATTGCGGTAGACCCACACGATCGACGCGCGGCACTGACGCACGAGCTCGTCCATGTCGACGGTAGGAATCAGCGCGTAGTTGATGACGACGACCGCCGCACCCGATGGCGCGAACGCGCGCGCGACGAAACTCGAGTCGGACTTGTCCAGCCGATGCCAGTACCCGCCGTGAATGAAGACGTGAACGGGCGCCGGCCCGCGGGCTGGAAAGACGTCGAGGCGCTCGCCCGGGTGGGGCCCGTAGGCGATGTCGAGCCGGCATTCGAGCGCGGCGCGCGCCTCGGCGCTGGCGACCGCGTAGCGCGACAGCCAGTCGGCGCTCTCCTTGACCTTCTCGCGGTTGTTGTACTCGGCGTCGAGCGCTTGCTGGTCGTAGTCGCGATAGACCGGCTTCGCCATCCGCTGCCTACTATCCTCGCCTCATGCCGCGGCTGTCAATGAACAGCCCGCGATCCATGCTAGGATTGCCCCGATGTTGCGCGGCTGCGCTCTCGTCACGGCACTGATCCTGGCGGTGGTCGCCCTTTGGGGCGCGCCGGCATCGGCGCATCCGGCGCTCGAGGTCCAAGCCGAGCTGCCCGCCACCGCGACGGCGGCGCCGACCGCGGCATGGTCTGCGGCACCCACGCCGCCCACGATCCCATGGCCGGCCCTGCTCGTTGTTGCCGTGGTGTCGATCGCCGCCTGGCGGCGCCCGCGGCGCGCGCTGGTCCCGGCCATCGTCGTGATCCTGGCGGTCTTCGCGTTCGAGAACGGCGTCCATTCGGTTCACCACCTGAATGCTCGCCATCACGCGGACGATCTGCGCTCGGGCGCGACCTGTACCGTCGCCGCCGCGACCGCTCAGCTCGCAGGGACACCGGTCGACGGCGCCGTGGACGCGCCGTTCATTCCGGCTGCGCCCGAGCGACTGATCCTCCAGCAGCAGCTGAGCTTTGACGCGTCCTCTCTCGCAGTCCATCAGGGCCGCGCCCCTCCCGTCTCCGCCTAGCCCGCAGTAGCTCTCGCGCCGCGACCGGGCTCGTCCCGGTCAGGGCCTCGATCGACGTTCAACTTGCGAGGGGTGGGTTTCGCGGAGTCATGGCGAAAGCGACATTGCTGCATCGCTGCACCACGTTCGGCATCTCGTGCGTCATTCACGTGGCGCTCGTCGGCGCCGCGATCGCCCTCGGCCGTGATCTCGTGGCTCCCCGGATTCCGGAAGTTCTCATCGCCGATCTCACGTTGATCGAGGCGCCTCGCCTCGTCGAGGCTCCCGCGCCAGGTCCCGTCGCCGCGCCCGCGCACCCCAAGCCCAAGAAGCTGACGTTACCCAAGCCGATTGCGACGCCGATGCCGGCGCCGGCGAAAGAGCCGGAAACCGTCGAGCCCGCGCCGACGCCTGCTCCACCGGCGGTGGCCGAGCCCTCGGCCCCGGCGCGGGAGCCCGCGGCTTCACCCGCGCCGGCTACTTCGTTCGAGCCAGGGGGAACGTCGGTCGCTTCGCAACCGCCGACCGAGACGCGTGGCGGCGGAACCACCGGCGAACCATCAGTGCCACCGAGGAGCGTGGCGGCGATTCCCTCTGACGGCGTCACGCAGATGGCGATCCCGCGCGGCGGCTATCAGGTGCGGCCGTCGTATCCGAACAGCGCGCGCCGTCTCGGCATACAGGGGATGACGACCTTGCGGGTCTACGTCGCGGCCGACGGACGCGTCGGTGACGTGCAGGTTCAAGAATCGGCTGGACATCCCGATCTCGACAATGCGGCGGCCGACGCCGTGAAACGCTGGCGCTTCGAGCCGGCCAGACGTGGAACGGAACCCGTCGGCGTCTGGGTACTACTGCCCGTGGAATTCAGACTTCGATAGGAGCCCTCATGCGACTCCTCGTCTCGATACTGATCGTGCTGCTCGCCGCGCCGGCGCTGGCTCAGCAACCAACAACGCCGCCCCAGACTCCGCCTCGCCTCGAGCCCGTGGTGGTCGAGGGCGTGAAGGTTCCGCCGGAGCGCACCCGTACCGACCAGGAGGCCGGCGAAGAGCTGTCGCGCGTACCCGGCGGCACCGCCATCGTCGACCAGAAGACGATCGAGCAGACGCGCGGCGCGAACCTGAAGGACGCGCTCGACTTCGTCCCGGGCGTCATGATCCGCCCGCGCTTCGGCGCCGCCGACGAAAGCCAGCTGTCGATCCGCGGCTCCGGCCTGCGCAACAACTTTCATTTGCGCGGGGTCAACGTGCTGATCGACGGATTCATCTACGGTCAGGCCGATGGGTTCAGCGACTTCGAGTCGCTCGAGCTCCTGACGACCAAGCGCATCGAGATCTACAAGGGCGCCAATGCCCTCGCGCTCGGCGGGTACACGCTGGGCGGCGCCGTCAACCTCGTCAGCAAGACGGGATCCGACGCCGGCTTGGTGGAGATTCGCAGCGAGGCCGGCTCGTTCGGTTTTCTGAAAAATTACATCGGGACCGGCCAGATCTACGGCCCCGTCGACATCTACGCGGCGTTCGCCGATACCGAGCTCGACGGCTATCGCGATCACAGCGAGCAGGTTCGCCGGCGCGCGTACGCGACGTTCGGGTACGCCGCGCCGGGCGGCACCACGATTCGCCTCGATCTCGGCTACACGCACAGCGAGGAGGAGCTGCCCGGCGCGCTCACGCTCCAGGAGTTCCGCGCCAACCCGCGGCAGCAGGACCCGACCGCCGTGCAGTTCCGGCAGGAGCGGAATTACGATTATGGGCGCGGCGGCCTGACCTTGAGGACGCCGCTCGGGGAGAGCCAGGTCCTCGAGTGGAGGACCCAGCTCGACTACCAGGATCTGGATCATCCGCTGAGCTTTGCGGTGATCGACCAGACCACGTACAACTGGGGCACCGAGCTCCGGTACATCGTGTCGGCGCCGCTGTTCTCCCACGGCAACCGGTTCACGCTCGGGCTGCAGTATTTCTCGACCCGGCAGAACGACGCGCAGCTCCAGAACCTCAGCGGTCATCGCGGAGCCCTGATTCACAATCAGATCAACGTCGCCACGAACGTCGGCGCCTATGCCCAGGAGGAGTTCGATGTGACGCCGAGCTTCACGGGCGTGCTCGGCGGGCGCGCGCAATACGCGGTCCGCGAGGTCCGAGATCGCTTCCTGAGCGACGGCAATCAATCCGATTCGGTGGATTTCTTCTCGTTCGTCCCGAAGGTCGGCTTCGTATGGAAAGTCGCGCCGACCGCGCAAGTCTTCGCGAACGCCAGCCGTTCCTACGAGCCGCCGCTGGTGCTCGAGCTGACCGCGCCAGGGCAGATCGGCGGGAACCTGAGCCAGCTCAAGGCGCAGAAGGCGTGGCAGTTCGAAGTCGGTACCCGGGGAACGGCCGCCAATCGAGTCGCCTGGGACGTCGCCATTTACGACATCGAGCTGCGGGACGAGATCCGCAACACCAACGTCCAGCCGTTTCCCGGGGCGCCGTTCACGATCCCGCGGTTCACGAACATCGACCAATCCCGCCATACGGGCGCCGAAGTCGGGGCCAATGTCGTGCTCGTCCGCGACGCGGCCAAGAGCATGGGGCTGGGCGCGGCCGGCGATGCGCTCAGCACGCGGGTGGCCTATACCTACTCGCGGTTCGTGTTCGTCGACGATCCGGTCTTCCGCAACAACGATCTGCCAGGCGCGCCCCGGCACTTCGTCCGGGGCGAGCTCCGCTACGATCATCTCTCGGGGTTCTGGATCGCGCCCAACGTCGAGTGGGTGCCGAGGGGCTATTTCGTCGACAGCGAGAACACCACGCGGACGCCGAGCTATGTGCTGGGCAACGTGCTCATCGGATACGACTACAAGCCCTGGAACCTGAGCGTGTACTTCGAAGCGCGAAACGTTGCGAACAAGAATTACGTCTCGTCCGTCGTCGTGGACGACGCCAACCAACGGTTCGTCGAGCCCGGGGACGGCCGGGCGTTCTACGGCGGCGTGAGCTGGAGGTTCAAATGATCGTATTCGTCGCGGCCCTGGCGGCATGGCTTCTTGGTGCGGCGCCGGCCGATGCGGCCGGACTCACGTTTGGCGCCCGGCAGGATCTCACCGTCTTCGACAAGCCTCACGAGGCTCACGTCTCGGCGCCCGCCGTGGCCGTCACCCGCGACGGGAAGATTGTCATCGCCTGGATCGCCCAGCAGGGCCATGACAACAACCTCTTTGTCGCCCAACCCGGCAGCGAGGCGACGCCGGTTCGGGTCAACCCGGACGGACTGTTCGTCGAGTCGTTGCACCAGCCGCCTGGTCTGGCGCTGGGGCCCGGTGACGAAGTGTACGTATCGTGGTCGTCGCCAAAGCCCATACCCGAAGGCGCGCTGTTTGCGTCGGATCTGCGATTGTCCCGCTCGCTCGACGGCGGCAAGACATTCGAGCGCCCGCTGCGAGTGAACGAGGACCGGCCCATCGCGCATTCGTTCGAAGGTCTCGGCGTGACGCCGGACGGCACCGTGATCCTGTCCTGGATCGACAGTCGTGACGGAGCGAACACGGCCGCGACCTATCTGGCGCGCATCGCCGAGCGCGGCTCGCGCGTCGAGCGGACACTGAAGCTCGACGACGGCGAGACGTGCGTGTGCTGTCGCGTGGACGTCGCCCCAGGCCCGGGCGACATCGTTGCGGTGGCCTGGCGGAAAGTGTTCCCGGGAAGCATCCGCGACATGGTCGTCGGCCTCTCGCGCGACGGCGGTCGATCCTTCACAGCGCCGGGACTCGTCCACGCCGACCGTTGGAAGATCAACGCGTGCCCACATCGGGGGGGCAGCATCGCGATGGACGCGCGCGGGCGCCTCTACCTGGCCTGGTACACGGAGACGCCCGACGGGCAGCCGAGGATGCTGTTCGCCGCGGGTGAGAGTGGCCGCTTTGCGCCGCCCATCCGCCTGAACACCGCGGCCGGATACATTCCCGATCAAGTGCGCCTGGCCGCCGACCCGGCCGGACGAGTCGTGGTCGTCTGGGAGGAAGCCACCGCGGTCAGGCGACGCGTCATGCTCCGCTACTCGCTCGACGGCGGGCGGACGCTCAGCGCGCCGCAGGCGCTCTCGCAGGCGCTCAAGGCCTACGCGCCGGACGTCGTGGCCGCCGCGAGCGGCGACTTCGTGGTCGCGTGGCACGAGGAGCGCTTCCCGGCTCTGAAGACGGTGACGCAGGCGATCAAGCTCTCGCGGTGACCGGGAAGCCTTAGAATCGAGGCGATGAGGATCGTCTCGATCGGGGGCGGCCCGGCGGGGCTCTACTTCAGCCTCTTGATGAAGAAGTCCGACCCCGCCCACGACATCACCGTCGTCGAGCGGAACCGGGCCGACGACACCTTCGGGTTCGGTGTGGTGTTCTCCGACGCGACGCTCGAGCACGTGGCCGCGGCCGATCGCGAGAGCCACGCCGAGATCACCAGCTACTTCGCCCACTGGGACGACATCGACATCCACTACCGGGGCGAGGTGCTGACGTCGACAGGTCACGGCTTCGCGGGGATGTCGCGCCAGGTCCTGCTCGACATCCTGCAGCGCCGCTGCGCGGAGCTGGGCGTGCGGCTCGAGTTCCAGAAGGACGTGACCGACCTGGCGGCCTACGCCGATGCCGACCTCGTCCTGGCCGCCGACGGCGTCAACAGCGTCGTGCGCGCCCGCTACGCCGAGCACTTCAGACCTCAGATCGACTGGCGGCCCAACAAGTTCGTGTGGCTCGGGACGACGTTTCCGTACCCCGCGTTCACGTTCCTGTTCAAGGAGAGCGAGCACGGCCTCTGGCGCGTCCACGCCTACCGGTACGACGCCTCGATGTCCACGTTCATCCTCGAGACCACCGAGGAGACCTGGCGGCGCGCCGGGCTCGATCAGGCCGATGAGGACCAGACCCTGGCCTTCTGCGAGCGCCTCTTCGCCGAGGAGCTGCAGGGTCATCGCCTGCTGAAGAACCGCTCGCTCTGGCGTAACTTCCCGACCGTGAAGAACGGCAGCTGGCGCTATCGCAACGTCGTGCTGGTCGGCGACGCCGCGCACACCGCGCACTTCTCGATCGGCTCGGGCACGAAGCTGGCGCTGGAGGACGCGATCGCGCTGGCGCGCGCGCTCCAGCGCCACGGCGAGGTCGCCAAGGCGCTGGCAGCGTACGAGGAGGACCGCCGCCCGGAGGTCGAGCGGCTGCAGCGCGCCGCGCAGGTGAGCCTCGAATGGTTCGAGGACGCCGAGCGCTACCACGGCCGCCTCGAGCCGCCGCAGTTCGCGATGAGCTTGCTGACCCGGAGCCTGCGTGTCACGCACGACAACTTGAAGCTCCGCGATCCCGGATTCGTCAGCGAAGTCGACCGCTGGTTCGCCTCGCGGGCCGAGCGCCAGAGCCGGGTCACGCTCCGCGCCGTCCCTGCGCCGCCGCCGATGTTCACGCCGTTTCGTCTTCGCGAGATGCTCCTGGACAATCGCGTCGTGGTCTCGCCGATGTGCCAGTACTCCGCCGAGGACGGGACGCCCGGGGACTGGCACCTGGTGAACCTCGGCTCGCGCGCCGTCGGCGGCGCGGCGCTCGTCATCGCCGAGATGACCGACGTCAGCCGCGAGGGACGGATCACCCGGGGCTGCACCGGCATGTACAAGCCCGAGCACGTCGTCGCGTGGAAGCGGATCGTCGATTTCGTGCACGCGGCCAGCCCGGCGCGCATCGCGCTCCAGCTGGCCCACGCCGGGCGCAAGGGCGCGACGCGGCGGCTCTGGGAAGGCGGCGACGAGCCGCTGGCGGACGGCGCCTGGCCGCTCATGTCCGCCTCCGCGATCCCGTATCATCCCTACAGCCAGGTGCCCAGGGCGATGGACCGCGCCGACATGGACCGCGTGCGCGGCGAGTTCGTCGCCGCGGCGCGCATGGCGCAAGAGGCCGGCTTCGACATGCTCGAGCTGCATGTGGCCCACGGCTATCTGCTGGCGAGCTTCATCTCGCCGCTGACCAACCTGCGCACGGACGACTATGGCGGCTCGGCGGACAAGCGCGCGCGCTATCCGCTGGAGGTGTTCGACGCGGTGCGCGCCGTCTGGCCGCCGGCCCGGCCGATGTCGGTGAAGATCTCCGCGACGGACTGGGCCGAGGGCGGCCTCGACTTCGCCGAGGCCGTCGCCTTCGCGCGCCGGCTGCGCGAGCACGGCTGCGACATCGTGACGGTGTCGACCGGCCAGACGGTGCCCCATCAGAAGCCCGAGTATGGCCGGCTCTACCAGACGCCCTTCAGCGACCGCATTCGCGGCGAAGCCGAGATCCCGACGATGACGGTCGGCGGCATCGCGTCGTACGACGACGTCAACAGCATCCTGGCCGCCGGCCGCGCCGATCTCTGCGTGCTCGCGCGCGGCCACCTCTATGATCCGTACTGGACGCGCCACGCCGCGTACGAGCAGGGATGGGACCTGCCGTGGCCCGATCAGTACGCGTCGGTCAAGAGCTTTACCCCGCGGCACGACTGAGCTCGCCGGACACCACAGAGAAAGGCACGACATGAAGATCACCGGCATCGAGACGTTCGTGGTCTCCAACGGCTTCACCCCGCCGCGGCCCTGGTGCTTCTGCGCGATCCGCACCGACACGGGGATCACGGGCTACAGCGAGTTCGGCTCGGACGGGATCACGCGCGGGCTCGTCGGGCTCGTGCAGGACCTCGGTCATCGCCTGATCGGCAAGGATCCGACGGCGGTCGAGAAGCACTACATCGATCTCTATCGCGCCGTGCGCCAGGCGCCCTACGGCGCCACGCAGCAGGCGATCGCCGGCATCGAGCTCGCCTTGTGGGACATCGCCGGCAAGGCGCTCGAGGTGCCGGTCTACAAGCTGATGGGCGGGCCGCATCGCGAGCGCCAGTGGGTCTACTGGTCGCATCTGGCGACGTATCGCGCGAACAACTGGAAGCTCCTCGGCGCGAAGCCGCTGAAGACCTTGCAAGACCTGGCCGACGCCGCGCGCGAGGCGCCGGCGCGCGGCTACACCGCGTTCAAGACCAACATCATCTGGCCGGGCGAGCCGGCGCGCGCCATCTCCCAGGGCCGGCTGGGCCCGCACGACCAGGTGGCGACGCGGGAGATCGTCAAGCAAGCGGTGGCCCAGATCGGCGCCATGCGCGAGGCCGTCGGCCCCGACGTCGGCATCTGTCTCGACATCAACGTGAACTTCAAGCCGAGCGAGGCGATCCGAGTGGGCCGGGCACTCGAGCCCTACGACCTCTTCTGGCTCGAGATCGACAATCAGGACCCGCACGCGCTGGCTCAGCTCAAGTCGTCGGTGCGCGCGCCGATCTGCTCGGGCGAGCAGCTGCAGACGACCCGCCAGTACCGGCCGTTCTTCGAGCTGCACGCGATGGACGTCGTCAAGGTCGACGTGCAGTGGCAGGGCTTCTCCGCGGCCAAGAAGGTGGCCGATCTCGCCGAGACGTTCGAGCTCAACATCGCCCCGCACAACTACAACGGCCACCTCAGCACGTTCCAGAGCCTCAACCTCTGCGCGTCGGTGTCCAACGTGCGGATCATGGAGAGCGACCCGGAGCAGACGCCGTACCGCGACGAGCTGTTCACTGCGCTGCCCGAGATTGCCGATGGACACATGAGGATTCCGACCGCGCCAGGCTGGGGCACCGAGCTCAACGAGAAGGCGGCGAAGAAGTACGAGTGGACGGGTTAGGGGAGCAGGTGCTTCTTGAAGAACGCCGAGATCTTGTGATCGACCTCCGGTAGCACCGCGCGATCGAAGCCGGGCGGATCGTTCAGGAGATCGCCGACGATGCCCGGGAGCCCCGGGGGCAACGGCGACAACAGCGCGCCATGGCCTCCGGTGGTCAGGTCGGCGACCCTCTCGCAGGGCGCGCACGCCTGCAGCACGGCATCGCCGTGGAAGCGCGGCGCGAGCCATTTGTCCCGCCGCGCGGTGACCAGGCCGAGCGGCACCCGCGGCGCGGCCAGCGAGCTCATGTCGAAGTCGGCCGCGTAAGGCACGGCGGCGACGATCGTGGCGATGCGAGGATCGCTGTAGGTCTGCCAGGCCGTGTCGCTGAACCGCCAGCGGATGACCCAGAGCGCGAGCGTCGTCTTCGGTCCATCCAGATAGTTGCCGCGCAGCGCCGTGATCAGGCCGACGCACGCCGGGAAGTCTTCGCTGATGTGCGCCTCGCAGTGCCGTCTGAAGCCGGCGGGCGACCACCGGCCGCCGGCCAGGGTGAGCGCCGTATGACCGCCCGCCGACATGCCGTACATGCCGACCCGGTCCAGCGAGAGGAGCGGCCGCAGTCGTGCCTCCTGGCCGACCGCGTCGATCGTGCGCGACACCTCGGCCGGGCGTTGCTTCCAGCTCTCGGGCCCGGGCGTGCTGTGGTCTTTGTAGTTGTCCCCGCGGTGCTCGGGGACCGCCACGACGAAGCCGTCTCCCGCCAGTGTCTGCGCCAGGTTCGCGTGCACCCAGGGCGAGCCGCCCGAGCCATGGGAGATCACGACCAGACGGCCGTTGCCACGAACCGGCGCGCCCTGGACGGCCAGCTGAAAGGTGAACGGGCCGCGCTTGACCGGCTTCGCTTCGTCGGTCGATGGGTAGAAGATGGTGACGACGCCGTCGCCGTCGTTGCCGGGGAGCTCCAGCAAGCCCACGCTGGCCTCGGCGGAGGGGGCCGCCAACACGACCGCACAGAGCAGACAAAGCCAGCGCAGGCCCATCGGAGGACAGCCTATCTCAAGTCGCCGGCTCGCGACCGGCGCTGACGGAGCACTTCGTACACGGCGATGGCCACGCTCGTGGACAAGTTGAGCGACCGCACGCGCGGCGAGAGCATCGGCATCGCCACGAACCGATCGCGATACCGCTCGCGAAGCTCGGCGGGTAACCCACCGGTCTCGCGCCCGAAGACGAGCACCACACCCTCGGGCTCGCCGAGCGGTGCGTCCCAGATGACCCGCGTCGCTCTGGTCGAGAAGAAGTAGGGCTCGCCGAATCGCGGCAGCTCGACCTCGAACGCGGACCAGCTCGGCCACACGCGCAGGTCGATGTGCTTCCAGTAGTCGAGACCGGCGCGCTTCAGCGCGCGGTCCTCGAGGGAAAAACCGAGCGGCTCGATGAGATGCAAGGTGGCGCCGGTGGCCAGGCACGTCCGGCCGGCGTTGCCGGTATTCCAGTGAATCTCCGGATGCACGAGCACCACGTGGGTCGCCACGGGTTGAATCCGTCCGGCGGGGAGGAGGCGCCTAGGGGAAGATGCCGAGCTCGAGATAGGTTGCGGCGACCTTCTTCAGCGCGTTGAGGAACGCCGCGGTTCGGAGGTCACCGGCCCGCGTGTACTTCCAGAGCTCGCGGATCTGGTGATACGCGGTGATCATCGTCTCCTCGAGCCCGGAGTTCACCAGGTCGATCTCGTCGGCGCCGCGCGCGATTTTCAGGCGCTCTTCGGGCGGGAAATTCCGGCCGGTCGCCTTCTCGACGGCCGTCAGCATCCGATCGAACGCCGCCTCCTCGAAGCGCTTGCCCACCCGGCCGAACCGGACGTGGGACAGGTTCTTGATCCACTCGAAGTACGAGACGGTGACGCCGCCGGCGTTCAGATAGATGTCGGGGACGATCAGGACGCCCCGGTCGAGCAGGATCTTCTCGGCCTCGGCGGTCGTCGGGCCGTTCGCCGCCTCGGCCACGATCTTCGCGCGGATCTTCGGGGCGTTGCGCGCGGTCAGCTGCCCCTCGAGCGCCGCTGGGATCAGGATGTCGCAGTCGGCCTCCAGGGTCAGATTCGTCGGCGCGATGTTCCGTGCGCCCGGGAAGTTGACGATCGACTTCGTCTCCTTCTGGAACTGCACGACGGCGTCGACGTCGAGCCCTTCCTCGCGGTAGATGCCGCCCTCGCGCTCGGAGAGACCCACGATGAGACAGCCGGCCTCCTGACAGAACTTCGCGGTGTGGTAGCCGACGTTGCCGAGCCCCTGGACGATGACGCGCTTGCCTTCCAGCCCGCGCGAGAGTCCCAGCGCCTTCATATCGTCGGCCTGATCGCACACCTCGCGCAGTCCGAAGAAAACGCCGCGCCCGGTGGCCTCGACCCGGCCGCGCACGCCGCCCTGGGTCACCGGCTTTCCGGTGACGCAGGCCATCGCGTCGATCGCGCCGGGGTAGAAGGCGGAGTAGGTGTCGTAGATCCACGCCATCTCGCGCGGTCCCGTCCCGTAGTCCGGCGCGGGCACGTCGATGCCGGCGCCGATGAAGTTCTTCTTGATGAGCTCGGCCGTGTAGCGCCGGGTGATCTGCTCGAGCTCCGGCACCGTGTACTTCTTCGTGTCGATCCGCACGCCGCCCTTGGCGCCGCCGAACGGGACGTCGACGATCGCGCACTTGTAGGTCATGAGCGCGGCGAGTGCCTTGACCTCGTCCTCGTCGACCGTCGGCGCGTAGCGGATGCCGCCCTTGACGGGCACGCGATGGTGGCTGTGCTGAGCGCGCCACGCGGAGATGACTTCGTAACCGCCGTTTCGCCGGATCGGGAACTGGATGGCGTAGACGGAGTTGCACACCTTGATCTGATCGAGGAGGCCCTGCGGATAGTCGGTGAGCGCGGCCGCCTTGTCGAAGTACATGTTGACCGTGTCGAAGAACCCGGGGTTCGACTGCGCCGTCGCCATGTCAGCACCCTCCCACAACGAATCTTCGCACGCCGATGCCGTGGGCGCGTAAGACGGCGTGCGCCCGGCGGCGCCCCGGCTCGGACGCCGGCGCTGGCGGGGAGGTCGACAAGGCGGTATCGTCACCGTCGGCGGCTAGCGCTAGCGCCCTGAGGAGGCAGACGAGCATGGAGCGCGAGACGCTGGCGGACCTGGTGGTGCAGTTCACCGACGCGTTCAACCGCAACGACCTCGAAGGCGTGATGTCGTTCATGGCCGAGGACGCGATCTACGATGAGTTCACTGGCACCATCAACCGCGGCGCGGCGGCGATCCGGGCGGCCTTTGTGCCGCAGTTCCGCGGCGATCACGGCAAGATGCGCTTCAACACTGAAGATCTCTTCGTGGACGCCGCGGCGGGCAAGGCCCTGATCCGCTGGCAGTGCACCCTCGAGACCAAGCGGGGCCCGGCCGCGTGGCGGGGGCTCGACATCATCCACGTCGCCAACGGCCGCATCACGGAGAAGCTGACCTACGCCAAGGCGAAGGTCCCGCTCCTGGGAGAAATCGCATGAGCAGTGTTCCAGCGCTCCAGCGCGTCGCGGTCGCGCTGTTCGATGGGTTCACGGTCCTGGACGTGTACGGCCCGGTCCAGGCGTTCGCGTCCTGCCGGGTCACTCAGCCCGACGGCAAGCGACAGCCGCTGTTCGAGGTGTTTTCGATGGCCAGCGAGGTCGGCACGGTGAAGGCCGGCGAAGGGCCCGCGAGCTGGGCCGAGTGGAGCTTCGACAACGCACCGGACTACGACATCCTGCTGATCCCCGGCGGCTTCGGCTCGCGCAAGGCCGTGGCCGACCAGAAATTCCTCGACCGCCTCGCGGCCGCGAGCCATCGCGCCCGCATCACGACCACGGTCTGCACCGGCTCAGCGCTGCTCGCGAAGACCGGCCTGCTGGACGGCCGTCCGGCGACGTCGAACAAGATCGCGTGGGACTGGGTGACCCAGCAGGGCCCACGCGTGCTCTGGAAGCGCAAGGCGCGCTGGGTCGACGACGGCAACGTGCTGACCTCGTCCGGCGTCTCGGCGGGCATCGACATGGCGCTCTCGCTCATCGCACGCCTGCACGGGCGGGAGATGGCGCTCACGTCCGCGCGCAACATGGAGTACGTCTGGCGCGAGGGCGCGGACGATGATCCGTTCGCGTAGCAGAGATCGCGGCTAGGACGGTACGGGCACCGGAAACACGCTTCTGCCGGTGACGGCCGACAACATCAGGCGCATCGGGAGAAGCTCGCGGGTGAGCGGGTTCACCATGAGCCCCAGTGTTTCGAGCGTGACCGCGCCGAGCAGGGGCGCGTCGCTCGGCCCCCCGAGCACCACGGGAGAGGTGGCGCTCCGCCCCTCGACCTGAATCCGGCACTCCGAGACGTCTCGACGGATCGCCGTTCCGTCGGCCAGGGTGAACTCGACGACGCGATCGCCTCTGAGTCCGAGGCCGCGCCAGACGCTCTCGGGAAGCACGGTGTAGACGGCGCCGGTGTCGACGAGAAAGCGAATCGCGAGCGGGCGCCGACGTCGGCCCGATCGAGTCACCGTGCCCGCGACGTGCGTCAGCGCCATCGCCAGCGATCCTAGCACGCGCCTTCACGTCGCTCGGAGTCGCGGTTCAGATACGGCCCGCCGCTGGAGTTAGCGATCGGCGGGTGCGCCGCCGATCCACCGCGCCGAGCGCGCGAAGTGCGGCCCCGGATCGCCCGACTCGCGCCGACGCGCCATCTCCGCCAGGCGCCGCTCCTTCTCGGGCGTGCGCTCGGCGATCGTGTCCTGCGCGTCGCGCAGGTGCGCGTCATAGTCGCGGCCGACCGGGCACACGTCCACGCAGCGCGTGCAGCCCGAGTACACGCCGACGCCGCGCAGGATCGACTGCCAGCTCATGAACGACTCCTTCGATTTCAGGAGCGCGAGCTGCTCGTCGCGCGGCGCTTTCACCAGCCGCTCCACGTGGCCCATCAAGTAGGTGAAGCCGTAGGGCGAGGCGAGCGGCGCGCAGCGCTCCTTGTCGAGCGTCCACTGGCCGATCGCGTCGGCGGGGCACGCGAGCAGACAGCGGCCGCACGATTCGCCGAGACACAGCGCCTCGGCGAGCGGGCGATCGGGCTCGAGCTCGGCGCTCGTGAGCACGGCGCCCAGCATCACGCGTGGGCCGTACTCGGGCGTGAGCAGCATGAGGTTCAGACCGAGTGTACCCAGGCCGGCTTCGACCGCGGCGTGCGCGAGCGAGAGCGGGCCGCGCGTGTCGCCCTTTGGATCGTAGTGGCGCGGGTCGAAGTGCACCGGCGGCACTGTGATCGACGGGAAGCCCGCGTCCTCCAGGAAATAGACGAGCTTCAGCTCGATCTCCTCGAGGTCGGTCAGCACGAGCTCGGTTGAGTACTGCTTGTGCCGGTCGTCGTGGCCACGCAGGCGGTTGATGCCGGTGAGCAGCCGGCGCGCCAGGATCACGACCGATTTCGAGTCGTCCGTCGTGATACCGCTCGGCGTCTGCGGCCGCGCGGGATCGGGCGGATGATGGTCGAGCACCTCGCCGCGAGCGATGCCAACGAGATCGGCGCCGAGCGCCTTCGCCTTCGCCTTGACCGCGCCGGCAGTGAGGCTCACGCGGGAGTGCCGGTGCGCCGGGCCGGCGGGCGATAGCCGTCCTCGCCGATCCAGCGCACACGCCCATCGGCCATGCCGCGGATCGGCTCGCCGCGCTTTCTGATCCCGAGCAGCTGCCGCGCCCGCGCGACCTTCTCGTCGGTCTTCTCGGGAATTTCGCGCTGGGCGTCCTTCAGGAACCGGTTGTAGTCCTCGCCGACCGGGCACACGGCCAGACAGCGCGGGCAGTCGCCGAAGGCGCCGACCACGCGCAGGAGTCCTTGCCAGATGCCGAACCACTCGTGGCCCGCGAGCGCCCCGAGCTTCGCGTTGGCGCCGTCGCGGCCGACGAAGCCGCTGAAGACGCGCAGGATCGTCGAGAAGCCGAACTCCTGGGCGAACGTGGCGCAGCGGCGCTTGTCGAGCCCCCAGTGCTGGACGGCGTCGGGCGGACAGGAGTAGAGGCAGCGCGAGCACGGCTCGCCGATGCAGAGCTGCTCGGTGAGCTTGCCGTCGGGCTCGAGCACGGCGTCGGTCAGCACCACGGTCGTGTAGCACCGCGGCCCGGCTTCCTTCGTGAGCAAGTTCAGCTCGAAGCCGATCGTGCCGAGCCCGGCCTCGATCGCCACGTGGCGCGTCGACAGATAGCCGTAGCTCGCGCTCTTCATCTCCCAGACGGTTTCCTGTGCCGCCGTCTGAAATGCCCAGTGGCCGTTGCCCTCGAGAAACCGCGCGATCCGATAGCCGACCCGGTCCATCTCGCGCAGCACCAGCTGATCCACGTGATGGATGCACGCGTTGTCGCGGGCGCGGAAGGCGCCGGCCGGGATGCGCTTGAAGAACGCGACGCAGCTTCGGATCTCGGGCGAGACGCTCACGGGAGTCTGGGGATAGGCCGGATCGGGCGGGTGCGCGTTGAGCACGGCGGCGTCGGCGATCCCGACGCCGTCGGCGCCGAGCTCGCGCGCCTTGGCCTTCACGATCTCCGCGGTCAGCGGCATGCGCCTATCATGGCATAGCTTGCGCGCGCCTCCCCATCTGCGCGAGACTGCGGGGAGGGAGGGATCAATGGACGAGCTCAAAGTCGTTCGCCTCGACGAGACCGAGGTCGTCAAGTTCGGCCCCGACGCGATCTATCAGTTGATTCTGGGCGACGACGAAGGGACCACGCCGATCCGCCAGGGCATCCAGACCTCGCAGCCCGGCTACGTGGCGCCGGTCCATTCGCATCCCTACATGGAAGTGCTGCACATCCTCGACGGCGTCGCCGAGGCGTGGGTGGACGGCCGCGAGGACTCCAGAGTGACGCTCCGCAAAGGCGACACGATCGCGATTCCGCCGGAGGTGCCGCACAGCTTCCGTGTGGTCGGCGATGAGGTGCTGCGCCTCCTCGGCACGCACGCCTCGCCCAGGCGGATCGTCGACTACAAGGACGGCGGGAAGAGCGACGCGCGCGGCTATCGCGTTTACCAGACCTGAGGCCGGGCCGCCGGCCTAGACACGCTCGACGTCCGGCCGCCCGAAGAGCCCCCACGGCCGCACGAACAACGTCGCGATCAGCACGACGTACGACGCGACATTGCTGAAGCCGCCGCCCACGATCGGATCGAGGTAGCCCGCGAGCACTGATTCCAGGATCCCGACGGCGAAGGCGGCGATGATGGTCCCCGGCAGACTGTCGAGGCCGCCGAGGATCACGATCGGGAACACCTTGAAGCCGAGCAGCTCGATTCCGAATCCGCCGCCCGAGACGAAGCCCCAGAGCGTGCCGGCGAGAACCGACAGGACGCCCACCAGCCCCCAGGTGATCGCGAAGTGCCGGTGCGGGTCGATCCCGACCGCCAGCGCGACCTGCTGATCGCTCGCCATCGCACGCAACGCCAGGCCGGTGCGGCTGCCGTGAAAGAACCAGCTGAGCGCCCCGATGCAGGCCGCCGCGATCGCGGCCGCGGCGATCTTGTCGAGCGACACCGGCAGGCCGGCCACGACGAACGGCTCGACGGCGAACGGCGAGGCGACCCGCGGCGGGATCCCGGCGAAGACCACCGTGGCGGAGGCGCGCATGAGCATGCCAACGCCGATCGTGAGCATGATCAGCGAGAGCAGCGAGCTCGAGCGCAACGGGCGCAGCACGACCCGATTGAAGAAGAGCGCCAGGGCGACCATCGCCGCGGACCCCACACCGATCGCGCCCGCGATCCCCAGGCCAAACGTGTGGCTGGCCGCGGCGGTCGTACGCGCGCCCAGCATCGTCCATTCGCCGACCGCGAAGTTCATCATGCGCGAGGCCTTGTAGACGACCACGAAAGCCAGCGCGACCAGCGCGTAAATCGAGCCGGCCAGCGCCCCGTCAGCGATGAGGAATGCGAGGAACGCCAGGTCCGGCATCGGGGTCTCTGGCTACGAGACCGCCAGCGAGGTCACGAGACCGTCGTCGAACGTGTAGGTATGAGTCACGCTCGCCTCCGTGACCTGGCCCGTGGCCTTGATCGTGACGAGCTGCCGGACGCGCACGGCGACACCGTCGGCGCGCGCCTCGAACTCGACCGGCTCGACCCGCGGCTCGATCGTCTCGAATTGCCCGAGCCAGTAGGCGCGCACCGCGGCGTGACCTCGGAGCTCGCGCTTCTCGAGCACGTTCGGCCAGCGGACGGTCGGGCTCAACGACGACAGCACGCGATCGATCTCGCGGCGGTTGAACGCGCGGTAGAGCTCGGAGAGCAATCGAACCTTGTCGTCGAACGTCACGACGCCGCCCCGGCGCCGAGATAGGCGCGCTGGACGTCGGGGTTGGCGAGCAGATCCGACGCCGGACCCGAGAGAACGACCTGACCGGTCTGCAGCACGTACGCATACGCGGCGCACTGGAGCGCCATCCGCGCGTTCTGCTCGACCAGCAGCACCGCGGTGCCCTCGGCGGTGAGGCGCGGAATGATCCGAAAGATCTCCCGCACGATCAGCGGCGCCAGCCCGAGCGACGGCTCGTCGAGCATCAAGAGGCGCGGGCCTGCCATCATCGCGCGCCCAATCGCGAGCATCTGCTGCTCGCCGCCGCTGAGACTCCCGGCAAGCTGGCCGCGCCGCTGCCGGAGCACGGGAAACAGCGCGAAGACCCGCTCCAGCTCGCGGCTCGACTCGACGCGATCCCGTCGCGCGAAGCCCCCGATGCGCAGGTTTTCCAGCACGGTCATGCGCGCCAGCATCCCGCGTCCCTCGGGCACGTGCACGACCCGCCGTCGGACGATCTGGTGCACCGGCAACCCGACCAGATCCTCCCCGAGAAAACGCACGGCTCCGTCCCGCGGCCGTACGATCCCCGAGATCGCTCGCAGCAAGGTCGACTTCCCAGCCCCATTCGCCCCGATCAGCGCCACCACCGACCCCTCCGGCACCGCCAGACTCACCCCCTGCAAAGCCCGAATCCGCCCATAACTCACATGCAGCTCGTCGACCTCGAGCAGCGGCCTAAGCTGCATGAGCGAAGACCGGCAATCGCACTGGGATCGAGAGTTGCCTATGCCGTGAATGCGCTGTAGTGGCGAGAGGGCAGACGGGCGGGTGGCATCGGGGTGCCCCGGGCCCGGCGGGCGGAGTGGGACCCCTTCTCCCCGCACGCAGCGCGAAGCGCTGCGAATCGGGCGAACGGGTGACGGAGCCCGCCGGGCCCGGGGCACCCCGATGCCAGGCCCCGCCCGCCTCACGCGCACGGACAGCATCATTCGCTGCCAAGGTAAGCCTCGATAACCCGTGGGTCGCGCTGGACAGAAGCGGGTGGACCCTCGGCAATTTTTTGCCCGAAGTTGAGCACGGTCACGGTGCGCGAGAGCTTCATCACGAGCGACATTTTGTGCTCGATCAGCAAGATCGTCACGCCGCGGCGATTGACCTGCCCGATCAGCTCCTCGAGCTCGAGCGTCTCGTGCGTGTTCATGCCGGCAGACGGCTCGTCGAGCAGGAGCAGCCTGGGCGCGCTGGCGAGGGCGCGCGCGATCTCGAGCCGGCGCTGCTCGCCGTAGGGCAGCTCGGTCGCGGGCCGGTGCGCGCTCGCCGTCAGGCCGACGAGCCCGAGGATTTCCATGGCGCGCTTGCGCGCGCTCGCCTCGGCGCCCGAGCGCCGGAACGGCACGCCGAGCAGCGGCGAGAGCAGGCCGCCGTGCGTGCGGCAGTGAAGCCCGAGCAGCACGTTCTCGAGCACGGTCATCGAGCCGAAGAGCCGGATGTTCTGAAATGTCCGGCAGATCCCGAGCGCCGTGCGCCGGTACGCGGGCAAGTCGGCGATGTCGCGCCCTGCGAAGCTGATGCGGCCGGCATCGGCGCTGAGCGCGCCTGTGACCAGATTGAAGAACGTCGTCTTGCCGGCGCCGTTGGGTCCGATGATCGCGTGGATCCCGCCGGGCTCGACGGCGAGATCGAGCTTCGAGAGGACGACGAGGCTCCCGAAGGTTCGGGAGAGCCCGTCAACCGCGAGCAGCGGCACGCTCACCGCGCGGCGAGAGCCGGGCCAGCAGAGTCGGATCGAGCAACCCTTGCGGCCGCACGAGCATCATGATCAGCACGAGAACGCCGTAGAAGATCTCGCGCCAGTCCTTCACCCAGCGCAGGAGCTCGGGGAGGACCGAGAGGATCGCCGCGCCGACCACCGCGCCCCAGAAGCTTGCCAGCCCGCCGAAGACCGCGTAGAGCATCACGAACAGCGAGCGCCCCACGCCGAACGCCTCCGGATCGATGAACAGCGTGTAATGCGCGTAGAGCGCCCCGCCGAGCCCGGCGATCACGCCGCCCGCGGCAAACGCCGCGAGCTTCACGTAGGTCGAGTTCACGCCCATCGCCTCGGCGGCCGCCTCGTCGTCGCGCAAGGCGGCGAATGCACGCCCCATGCGCGAGCCGTGGAGGCGCGAGAAGAAGTAGACGAGGACGATCACGAGCCCGAGCACGTGCCAGACGGTGGTGGCAGGTGGGATACCGGCGAAACCACCGGGCCCGCCGAACGCGGGCGCGTTCAGGAACAGCACGCGAACCATCTCGCCGAACCCGAAGGTCACGAGGACGAGATAGAGCCCGCGCAGGCGCAGCGCGGGAAAACCGACCGCGAGCCCGACCAGGCCGCCGACGAGCCCGCCGGCCGCGAGCGCCAGCGGGAACGGCGCGCCGTATTGCACGGTGAGATAGGCCGCGGTGTACGCGCCGAGCGCCATGAAGCCGCCCTGACCCGCGGAGAGCTGCCCCGCGGACGCCGGCAGATAGAACGAGAGCGCCATGATGACGTCGATGCCGGCGAAGATCAGGATCGAGACGGTGTGATCCGAGAGCACCCGCGCCTCAGGCGCTCTGCAGCCGCGCGCCGAGGAGCCCGGTCGGCCGCAGTATCAATATAAAGATCATCACCGCGAAGGCGAACGCGTCGCGATACGACGAGGCGAGGTAGGCGACGCTCATCACCTCGACGACGCCGACGATCAGGCCGCCGACCATCGCGCCGGTGACGTTGCCGAGGCCGCCGAGCAGCATGATCGCGAGCCCCTTGAGGCCGACCTTGACGCCGAAGAACGGGCTCAGCCCGGTGAAATTCCACGCGAGCAGGACGCCGGCCGCCCCGGCCAACGCCGAGGCGATCGCGAAGGTGATCACGATCGCCAGCGACACGTTGATTCCCATGAGGCCCGCCACGGTCTGGTTCTCGGCAGTCGCGCGGATCGCCATGCCGGTCTGTGTGGAGCGCAGGAACACTTCGAGCAGCGCCATCAGCGCGACGGACGTTCCCAGGATGAGCGCCTGGAGCGTCGTCAACGTCACCGGGCCGAGCACGATCGACGTCGAGGCGAACGGAGCCGGAAACGCCACCGGCTCGGCGCCGAAGATCTTCACGACGGCGTGCTGCAGCACGAGCCCGACCGCGATCGTCGTGATCAGCGGCGTGACGTGGCTGCCGCGGTTACGCACGGGACGAAACGCGACGCGCTCGACCAGCACGCCGAGCGCCGCGGCCGCGAGCATGGCGCCGGCCAGGACGACCCACGGCGAGAAGCCGGCGAGGGCGAGGGCCAGGCCCACGTACGCGCCGACCATGAAGACCTCGCCGTGAGCCAGGTGGAGCAGGTTGAGCACGCCGAAGATGAGCGTGTAGCCGATCGCGACCAGGGCATAGGCGCCGCCGAGCATCAGCCCGTTGACGAGCTGCTGGGCGAACATTGTGAGCGATGATATCACCTGGATTTGACAGGCCTCGGCCCGTCGTATTACCGTCGCCCAACTGATGGACGCGCCGACGAAAATCCGCATCTTCCCCACCGGGATGCGCCTGCACGAGTGGATCGCGTTCGAGGAAGGATTCTTCCGCGACGAAGGGCTCGATCCCGAGGTGATGTGGGACGTCTATCTCGGGCAAATGAAGGGATGGACCGGCGGCTACAAGGCGCGACCTCAAGACGCGCCGTTTCTCGAGGGCACCCAGGCCATCGGCAACGCGTGCGCGTGGGGCAGCGTCTGTAACGCGGGCGCCGGCATGGGCAAGTTCGTGCCCGACGCATACGGTGTCGCGCGTCACGCGATCTACGTGCGGCCGGATTCGAAAATCCGGCGGCCGGATGATCTGGCGGGTGTGCCCGTCGCCGTCGGGCTCATGGCGGGCAGCCACTACAACGTGCCCTACCGGCTGGAGCGCTATCTGCCGCTCGCGGATATCAAGATCGAGCCCGTCGGCGGCTTCGGTCGCCGGCTCGACGCGCTCCTGAAGGGCGAGGTCGAGGCGGCGAGCCTGCTCGATCCGCAGATCTACATGGCCGAGGAGCTCGGTCTGCGAAGGATCCTCGGCGGCGAGTTCAACACGCTCTGGTGGGTCGACGAGTCGAGCGATCGCGACGTGCTGCGCCGCTACTTCACGGCGCTGGCGTGCGCCGACCGAGCGCTCGACGGCGACCTCG